>Ga0114997_10003722_pt1 | contig 11923 bp, 19 predicted proteins | sample ArcticOcean_MG_C_2_FD_87045 | JGI IMG/M metagenome (GOLD analysis project Ga0114997, IMG submission 87045) | Marine microbial communities from western Arctic Ocean - ArcticOcean_MG_CB4_136 | ecosystem: Environmental > Aquatic > Marine > Oceanic | place: Arctic Ocean: Canada Basin | collected... | reverse complement strand
GTGGAGGAGAAGCACTTTTCGGTGAAGCAGATACAGATCATTCTGGAGATGCTGGTTCAAGTCATGTTGCTTTGGATGCTACAAACAATCCGTTTGATGGCACATGGACAACTGGTGAAGGTGTAACGACTGCTGAAGGTGAAGCAATGGGAGATGGTTCTCAAGCTCTGAGTGCTATGGCATTCACGATTGAGAAAACCACAGTTACTGCTAAGACTCGAGCTCTCAAGGCTGAGTATTCAACAGAGTTGGCACAGGATCTTAAAGCCGTTCACGGTTTAGATGCTGAGACAGAACTAGCGAATATTCTTTCTGGTGAGATTCTTGCAGAAATTAACCGAGAAGTTGTTCGTAAGATTTATATTGGTGCGACAGCTGGAGCGGTTGCCGGTACTACTACATCTGCTGGAGTTTTCGACTTAGACACCGACTCTAATGGTCGTTGGATGGTTGAAAAATTCAAAGGTCTACTGTATCATATTGAACGAGAAGCAAATGCTATCAGCATCGCAACCCGTAGAGGTAAAGGTAACTTTATCATTACGACTAATGATGTTGCATCTGCATTGGCTATGGCTGGTGTTCTTGATTACACTCCTGCATTACAGGCAAATGTAAACACAGATACTAATGTCAGCACACAAGTAGGTACGGTTAACGGAATGAAAGTTTTTGTTGATCCATACTATGTACATACAAATGAGCATATGCTTTGTGTAGGTTACAAAGGATCTTCTCCGTATGACGCTGGTATGTTCTATTGTCCTTACGTTCCATTACAGATGGTTCGTGCTATGGGCGAAGATACTTTTCAACCTAAGATCGCATTTAAAACTCGTTACGGATTTGTTTCAAATCCATTTACGAGTCTTGCAACTAACTCTTACTATCGTAAGGTTAAAGTTACAAACTTGATGTAATCTTGATTTTTATCTAAATCAGGGGGATGGGGATTCGTCCCTGTCCCTCTTTTTTTTGGAGTTTACAATGCACGAATATAAATCGAAAGTAGTAAAACTTGTTGATGGTGATACGATTGATCTTGATATTGATTTGGGATTTGATATAATCCTTTCTAAACAAAGGATACGTTTATTTGGAATCGATACACCCGAATCCCGAACTAAAGATGATGAAGAAAAATTCTTTGGAAAGCTTGCATCATCATTCATCGAAGAGCATTGCCCATTGGGGTCATACATTACACTCAGAACACATTTAGATAAAAAAGGAAAATTTGGTAGAATACTTGGAGAACTTATTGTACCTAATTCTATAGATGGTAGTGGTACTCCTTTGAATCTAAATGAAACTATGATACAGAAACACTTAGCTGTTGAGTATCACGGGCAATCTAAAGATGAAATATACAAAGAACATATGTGCAATAGACAAGAGTTAAATAAGCTTGGTATCAAATATTCTTAACTTTTTCCTTGTAATGCTGTTTTCTGTATGTTACTATGTGTATGTCGTTGTTGGGTGGGTTCAAGTAATAGATACAAGTATAAATATACATAAAGGATAATAATGAAAACAAAAGAAAAAGATGAACACCTAAAAGAAGCAATTTTATGGTATAAACGTAAAGTAGCTATTTCTGAAGATATAAATATAGGGGATATAAAAGAAACCGATATTGAAAATGTAGAGATACTTACAGAGAAAAATAAATGACTAACCTTGTCACACAACCATCTAATCTTAACCAGCTTAATGTAGTTGGATTTAAAGTAAATATTGCACGGCTTCCTAATGTAGAATTTTTTTGTCAACGTGTTAATATACCTGCAGTTATTCTTGGGGAAACAGTTGAATCTTCACCATTTATGAATAATCCTCTGGAAGGTGATACACTTAGTTTTGAATCATTGACTATTGGTTTTATATTAGATGAAGATATGCAGAATTATATAGAGATATATAATTGGTTAACAGCTCTAGGATTTCCAGAAAGTTATAATCAGTTTAATACATTGAAACGAGCTGAAAATTTTGGTGATAACACGGATAGTCTTTATTCAGATATTAATATTATGTTGCTTACCAATAAATCTAATCTAAATTATAAAGTATCATTCAAAGATATTTTTCCTACATCCCTCAGTTCTTTAAGCTTTGATGCAGGTGTATCAACACTAGATCCTATAATCGTTGATGCCACATTTAATTTCCGCGGGCAGTTTGAAATTGAGAAAATCATCTAAAACTATTCCTTGTATTTACATAATCAATATGGTATTATACATATATGAAAATTGATGATATTAAAAAACTAATCGAAATAGATAAAAAGATTGACCATACTCAGCTGGATACTGAATCACTTAAAATACCAGAACAAGCAGTCAAGTATCAGCAACTTGCATATGATGAAGCATTACGTTTACGTTTTATTGAGAAAGAATATAATGTTGCAAAGTATAATAGATGGATGTATTACACAGGTAAAGCTGATCCTGAAGTTTATAATAACGAACCATTTGATCACAAGGTTTTAAAATCAGATCTTAATCTTTTTTTGGAATCAGATCTTATATTAAATGAAGTTCAAGATAGAATGATAGCACAAGCTGAGAAATTAAAACTAATTGTTGATGCTGGAAAAGTAATGCAGAATAAGAGTTTTAATATAAAGAATGCCCTAGAACACCAAAAGTTTATGGGCGGGGCATTTTAATTATGATTACTGTTGGAAAAATTAATGAATCGTTTTTGATGATTTCCTGTGAGCGACATATTTCTATGGAACTGAATGAGTTCTTCGCCTTTCAAGTTCCTGGTTTTCAATTCATGCCTCAATATCGTAACAAGATGTGGGACGGCAAAATACGTTTATTTAACATTAAGACGCAACAACTTTATACGGGTCTATATGACCATTTGATGAAGTTTGCCATGCAACGTAATTATGTAGTCAAAAGTGATGTTATAAGTGTCACCCCACGATCAGGTTTAACAGATGAAAATATTGCAGATTTCTTTACAGCATTAAATCTTCATTGTAAAAATAAACCAATTGAACCTAGAGAATATCAAATAGAATCATTCAAACAATGTGTAAAGGCTGAAAGATCTTTATTACTCTCACCTACATCATCAGGAAAGAGTCTGGTTATATACTCTTTAATAAGATGGCATCAGAATTTTTTAGCTAAGGATAAGATACTAGTACTTGTTCCAACAACTAATCTTGTTACACAAATGTATAATGATTTTAAAGATTATTCATCCCACGATAAGTGGGATGGAGAAGAACAATGTCATATGATCTATTCTGGTAGAGATAAGAAAACAGATAAACAAATTGTAATTTCAACCTGGCAGTCTTTGTTTAGACTTCCAGCTCCTTACTTTCAACAATTTGGTATGGTAGTTGGTGATGAAGCACATCTATGTAATGCAACATCATTAAAAGGTATATTGGAAAAAATGATTAGTTGTCGATATAGGTTTGGAACTACTGGAACATTAGCAGAATCTAAAACACACCAATTAGTATTAGAAGGATTATTTGGTAAAGTATATAAGGCTGTTACATCTAAACAGTTAATGAAGGATAAACATATATCTGATTTGAAGATACAATGTTTGTTAATGCAATATTCAGATGTTGAAAGAGATTCACAAAAGAAGTCTACATATAAGGAAGAAATAGATTTTATTGTATCACATACAAAACGAAATAACTTTATATGTAATCTTGCATTAGATCAGAAAGGCAATACATTAATTCTGTTTAATTATGTTGAGAAGCATGGAAAAGTATTAAAGAAGATAATAGAAAAGAAAGCTAATGGTAGAGATATATTTTTCATAGCAGGTGAAACTGATGTTGATGAAAGGGAGTCTATTCGTGCATTAACAGAAGATTGTAAAGATGCAGTAATTATAGCATCATCAGGTGTTTTATCAACTGGTGTCAATATTAAAAATCTACAATCATTAATATTTGCACATCCATATAAAGCTAGAATTAGAAATTTACAATCTATTGGAAGAATATTAAGATTGGATGATAAGAATAACCAAGCAGTATTATATGATATAGTTGATGATTTACATTGGAAAAAACGAGATAACTATGGGTTAAAGCATTGGAGAGAACGTGTTAAGATATATGCTGATGAGAAATTTGACTATAATTTTCAACAAGTAGATATATAAATAGGAGAAAAAGAAGTGGGTAAGACATATAAAAAAATGTTAACAGATATTTCTAAAAGTAAAAAAAATCAGAAAAGAATTTATAAGAAATTCAGGTTTAAGAATGAATTAAAAGGAGTTATATACGATTATGAAAACGAAAAGGAATTGCCCGAATTGTTTGAAAAAATCAAGTAATCAAATAGCTGAAGGTATCAATGACCATAAATGGTATGGTTATTATGAATGTGATAATTGTAAAAGTATACAAACTACACAAATCAACAGACCAGCAAAGATTCATACAGAATATTCTGTTAGTAGTACAGAATTATTAACAATAGGAATTAATGAAAAGGACTGGCCAGACAATGATTAATAAATTGACAGGTAAGTTGCAAATTAAAATTTACAGAGAAACTGATAATCCAATGCCAGAATATAAAAATGATGGTGATGCAGGATTGGATATTCGTTCTAATGAAGATATTCGTGTTCGTGCCTTCAATTGGGTGACTATTGGTACGGGTCTTTACATTGTTATACCATACGGATATGAGGGACAAGTTCGTTCACGTTCTGGATTAGCTGCAAAGTTTGGTTTACAAGTATTAAATTCACCTGGCACTATTGACTCTGGATATCGTGAAGAACTTAAAATTATAATGATGAATCATAACCATAATCCATATGAAATAAATAAGGGTGATAGAATAGCACAACTGGTTATTAAACAAGTAGAGCATGCACAATTAAATGTTATCGATAAAGAAGAACACAATACTGAAACTGAAAATATAAATCGTGGCGGTGGCCTCGGTTCAACTGGAGTTAAATAATGGCTAATCCAAAACATTATGTAGATAACGAAAAGTTTTTTAAAGAAATTAAAATGTGGAAACAACGTGTTCTTGATGCCAGAGAAGTAGAAGATCCAGATCCCCCAACAACAAATTATATAGGTGAATGTTTTCTAAAGATATCAGAGAACCTAGCATGGCGTCCCAACTTTATTAACTATACTTTTCGTGATGACCTAGTAAGTGATGGTATAGAGAATTGTTTACTCTATGCCCACAATTTTAATCCAGAAAAATCTCACAATCCTTTTTCTTATTTTACACAAATAATTCATCATGCATTTGTTCGTAGAATACAGAAAGAAAAAAAACAGATGCATTTGAAGTATTTGTATGTGGAACGATCAGGTGTTTTACAACAAGTTGGTGTAGCTGGAGAAGATAAATCAAAACACTCTACTGCATATATTGACTATCTACATACACACGAAAAATATGCTGTATCCCCATACCAATCACAAAAGAAAAAAAAAAATAAAATAATAAATCTTGAAATTTTTATGTAATAATATCTCTGTAAACCTTTGTAAATAAAGATGTTATAAGTCTTTCCTTGCATATGTAAGGCTGATGTGATAGAATGTTTATTAACTTATATAAAATAAGGAGACATTTAGTGGCAAATGATTATCACGTTTTGGCCATGAAGGAATGTCCGAGATGTAAAGAATTTGAACCTGATTTTGCATTTACAAATTGTAGTTTTGGTGTAGAACGAGGACCTGAAGGAAAGACAATTCAAGTTTTTGAATGTACTAGATGTAAACATAAGTGGGAGTATAATTACAAGTGAAGATAGTTTTGATTACAGATCAACATTTTGGTGGTAAAAGTGATAGTAATTCTTTCAATGATTATATAGAAAATTTTTATACTAATCAATTTTTTCCTTACCTTAAAGAACATAATATTGATACAATAGTAGACTTAGGTGATACTTTTGATCGTAGAAAATATGTTAACTTTTCTATATTAGATAAAGTACGCAAATATTATTTTGATATATTAGCAAAAGAAAATATCACTTTGCATTCTATTGTTGGAAATCATTCTACATATTTTAGAAATACGAATAATGTTAATAGTTCTAATCTATTATATGGACATTATGATAATGTAATTACATATCCAGAGGTTACAACTATATCAATTGCAGGCACAAGTATTGATTTGATTCCTTGGATAAATTCTGAAAACTATGAATCAACAATGGAATTTATCAAAAACTCTAAATCACAAATTGCATTAGGTCATTTGGAAGTTGAGGGGTTTGCTATGTATAAGAATTATGTAGCAGGTGATGGAATATCACCAACTATCTTTAATAGATACGAGTTTGTAGCTTCTGGACATTATCACCACAAATCTAGTAAAGGTAATATACATTATCTTGGAGCTCCTTATGAGATTACATGGAATGATTATGATGACCCAAAAGGATTTCATATCTTTGATACAGAAACAAGAAAAGCAGAGTTTATACAAAATAGGTATCGTTTGTTTGAAAAAATATATTATGATGATGAAAACTGGTCAACAAATTATAAATCATTAGATACTAATTTTTATACGAATAAGATTGTCAAATTGATTGTAGAAAATAAAACTATGATACCAGAATTTGAAAGTTTTTTAGATCGTATATATAAATCAAATCCAACAGATTTAATTATACTAGAGGATTTATCTGAGTATACTGCTAGGTATTCTGACGATGAAAATAATGATGTAGAAGTTGGTAACACAGCTACGTTTCTACAGGAGTATGTAGATAATATGACTATAGATCATGAAAAACGTGTTGAACGTAATAAAGTAAAAAGATTATTACAAATCTTATATGATGAGGCTTTGAATTGCGATGACTAGAATTAATATTGTACCAGTAAAAGAATTAATGGATCAACATTTGATTGCAGAGTATCGGGAAATCACAATGGTTCCTGGCAGTCTTAATAGGACATTAGCTTCTAAGAATGGAATTAACCATAATAAAATATCTGATAAGTTTACATTGAATAGTGGTCATGTTTATTTCTTCTATGATAAAGGAAAGTATCTACATAATAGATACGATTTACTAATAGATGAAATGAAAAAACGTGGATTTAAACCAGATAGTAGTCGTAAATTTCCTGTTAAGATTTTTAAAGATAATGATTTATATAATGATTGGATTCCAACAGCATATGATTATGTTATTATTAGAAAACGCATCGAGGAGAGAATTAATCAAAAACCAAAATGGTATAGGAAAACATCTTATGAAAAAATACATGGTTGATATTGATGGAACAATTTGTAATCAAGATAGACCAAAACCTAATTATCTAACAGCAAAACCACATCTTGATAGAATAGAAAAATTAAATAAGTTATATGAACAAGGACATGAGATACATTATTGGACAGCACGTGGTAGTAGTTCTGGAAAAGATTGGAGAACATTCACAAAAAAACAATTAGAAGATTGGGGATGTAAAGCAACTTCTATTAGTTGTGGTAAACCAATGTATGACATATGGGTAGATGATAAAGCTATTAATGATAAACAATTTTTTAATGTAAACAATGATTCGATTGAAAACGGTTAGGTGGAAAAACTTCTTAGCAACGGGTAATAGATTCATTGAAGTAAAACTTGATAAAGAACCAATGACTTTAATCGTTGGTAAGAATGGTGCAGGTAAATCTACTTTGATTGATGCTATTACCTTTTCTTTATTTGGAAAACCATTTAAAAAAGTTAATAAAGGACAGCTGGTCAATTCTGTTAATGAGAGAGATACTTTAACAGAGATTGAATTTTCTGTTGGTTCGTCTGAATGGAAAGTTCGTAGAGGTATTAAACCAAATCTACTTGAGATTTTTCATAATGATGAATTGATAAATCAAGATGCAAAGTCTATGGACTATCAAAAGTATCTTGAAGAGAAAATATTAAAGTTAAATTTTAAATCATTTACACAGATTGTTGTATTGGGTTCAGCTTCGTTTGTTCCATTTATGCAGTTGGCATCTAATGATAGAAGAATTATTATCGAGGATATATTGGACATTGGTATATTCTCTGTAATGAAGACTTTATTAAAAGATAGATCATTGACATTGAAAGAAGAGATGAATGGAATTGATTGGGATATTACTCTTATTCAAGAGAAAATAAAAATAAAAGAAGAACATATAAAGGAAAAGGAAGAAGCTTCTGAACAGAAACGAAAAACTGATTTGTATAAAATTGAAGAAACAGAAAAACAGATTACAAAATTGAATAACGAGATAGTTAACCATCAGGAAAGGGTTGATGAACTTATGAAGTCTATAACAGATAAAATATCTGTTGATAAAAAAAATCAAGAGTTGGATAAGTATCGATCACAGATTATAAAGAACTTAAGGAAATTTAATAAGGACAAAAAGTTTTATGAGGAAAATCAAATATGCCCTACTTGCGAACAGAATATTCTGGAGGATTTTAAAAAACATAAGTGTGATGTCATATCAGACGATATTGAAGAAATGGATGAAGGTTTAAATAAATTAGACATAGAAGTACAAAAAGTTTATAAAAGAATAGGAGAGATATCTAATAATACTCGGGAGATACAAAAAGAAGAATCAGAAGTAATACAGAAGCTAAGTAACATACATGCTCATAATGCTTTTATACAGAAGTTGAACCATGAAATGAAATCAATACAAAAAGTTGAAGTTGAACAAGAATCTATGAATGCATTATCTAAAAACCTGGATGAATCTAAATCCACAAGATTTAAATATGTAGATCAGAAATTTTATTATGATGTATTGGGTAATATATTAAACGATACTGGAATTAAAACAAGAATCATTAAGAAATATCTTCCAGTTATCAATAAGCATGTAAATGATTATCTAAAGGATATGGATTTCTTTGTAAACTTTCAGTTGGACGAAAATTTTCAGGAAACGATTAAGAGTAGACATAGAGATCAGTTTTCTTACTACTCATTTTCTGAAGGTGAAAAGAAACGAATTGATATAGCTCTACTATTAACATGGAGATATATAGCATCTATGAGAAATTCAGTTAATGTGAATCTTCTTATATTAGATGAAGTGTTTGATGCAAGTTTAGATCAAGCTGGTGTAGATGATTTGATGAAGTTATTTAACATATTAAAAGGAACTAACCTGTTTATTATTTCACATAAGTTAGATATACTTGATGATAAGTTTCCTAATAAATTGATAGTCGAGAAAGTTAAAAACTTTACACAAGTAATGAATGAAACAGAGTAAATTATAAAATGCCGTTATATACTTATAGGTGTAGTCAATGTAGTTTTTCTGATGAGTTTATGATACCAGTAAAGAAACGAGATAAAAAGTTTCTTTGTGAACAGGAAGGATGTACTGGTGTTATGGAAAGGGATATAGATATGCCATCGTTTCAGTTAAAAGGTGGTGGTTGGTATAAAGATGGTTATAGTAAAAAGAAACAAAAAAAGAAACAGGATGATTGATGGAATCAATTACAAAAGGTTTACAGTTAATTTTATTATGTATGATTTTAATAAGCACCTGTATAGCAGTAGGTATTGAAATACAGACAATGTTTATAAATCGTAATATAGCCATAGCTGATTTACTTCTAATGTTTTTATACTTAGAGGTAATAGCAATGGTTAGAGTTTTTTGGCAAGAACAAACTATAAGTATACATCTACCTCTTTTAATTGCTATAACAGCATTAGCTCGATTTATTATTTTACAGGGAAAAGCTATGGATGCAGCTTCATTAGTTTATGAATCAACATCAATAGTTCTTATATCTATTGCAATTGTAATTCTAAAAAAAGAAAAAAATGAATAGGTTAGGTTTAAGATCGATAGTGTTTGTTATCATATTTTTATGTTTTGGTATATTGTTTGTAATAGATCCGTTTGGTTGGTGGCCACAGATGGAGGCAGGTAAATCGTGCAACCCGATGTCACTTCAACCGAGGTGTACAGGAAAAATTAATTTTTTTAATTTAAAATAAAGGAGAATTTATGAAAAGGTTTGTTATGTTTTTATTAATGTTTGTGATTGTACCCACTTGTATGATTTCAGATGTATTCGCAGAAGAAAAAATCAAAGTAGGTATTCTACATTCACTATCTGGCACTATGGCAATTAGTGAAACTTCATTGAAAGATGTTGCACTAATGGCAATAGAAGAAATTAATGATAATGGTGGATTGCTTGGAAAACAATTAGAACCAATTGTGGTTGATCCTGCATCTGATTGGCCTTTGTTTGCAGAGAAAGCAAGAGAGTTAATTCAGAAACACAAAGTCGCAGTAACTTTTGGTTGTTGGACATCTGTTTCTAGGAAATCTGTTCTTCCAGTATTTGAAGAGTTTAATGGACTACTCTTTTATCCAGTACAATATGAAGGAGAAGAATCTTCATACAATGTATTTTATACTGGAGCTGCACCGAACCAACAGGCAATTCCTGCTGTTGAATATTTGATGAGTGAAGATGGTGGTGAAGCAGAACGATTCGTACTACTTGGTACAGATTATGTTTATCCGAGAACTACTAACAAGATACTCAATTATTTCTTAAAGTCAAAGGGTGTTTCTAAGAAAGATATTATGGAAACGTATACACCATTTGGTCATAGTGATTATCAGACTATTGTAGCAGACATTAAAAAGTTTGCAGCTGGTAAACCAACAGCAGTTATCTCTACAATCAATGGTGACTCTAATGTTCCATTCTATAAAGAACTTGGCAATCAAGGAATAAAAGCAGAAGACATTCCAGTAGTTGCATTTTCTGTAGGTGAAGAAGAACTAAGAGGTATTGATACGAAACCATTAGTAGGACACTTAGCTGCATGGAATTACTTTATGTCTGTTAAGACACCTGAGAACAAATCATTCATCAAAAAGTGGAATGCTTATGTTAAGAAGAATAATTTGCCAGGTGGTTCAAAACGTGTAACTAATGATCCGATGGAAGCAACTTATATTGGTATTAAGATGTGGGCTCAAGCAGTACAACAAGCTGGTACGACAAATATTGATGCAGTTCGACAAGCAATCGGTGGTCAAACTGTTCAATCACCTTCTGGTTTTAAGATTACGATGGATTCAAAAAATCATCATTTACATAAACCAGTAGTGATTGGTGAGATACAATCGGACGGACAATTTGAAGTTGTATGGCAAACAGCAGGACCTATTAGAGCTCAGGCTTGGAGTCCTTTTATTCCAGAAAGTTCTGAAAGAGTAGCTGATTGGACTTATCCTTGGTTGTGTGGAAATTGTACTAAATCTAAAAAATAATATTTCCTTGGTAGAGGCCTTGACAAATGGATATTCAAATCTTATAATATTAGTGTAGTACAAATAATACTAACAAAGGAGATGAATATGTCTAACTTACTAACAAAACAATTTGATGATATCTTTCCATTATGGACAAACTGGGATCGTTTTGATAATTACTTTTATGAGAATGGTACACCATATATACAATCAAAAAGTAAGTATCGTTGGGATGAAACTAATGAAGCTTATAAATTGGATATTATAATGCCAGGTTTAACAAAGAAAGATATTGACCTCACATTTAAGGAGAGTGTTCTTACAATTAAGTGTGTTAAAAAAGTATCTGAAAAGGATCAGCAATTTTATGGTACAAAAACAGAACAAGTTTTTCGTGATTTTCCAAAGGGAATCAATGCTGATAAGATAACAGCAGAAATGACAGATGGAATATTATCTATTGTTTTGCCTAAAAAAGTATCAGAAAAGGCTAAATCAATAGATATTAAGTAGATAAGTAATTGTAAATAAAGGGGTTATGGGGACAATTCTGTAATCCCTTATTTTACAATGAGTTACAAAAGAATCCCCCGTAAAGCCTTATAAAACAACAT
>Ga0114997_10003721_pt1 | contig 11924 bp, 7 predicted proteins | sample ArcticOcean_MG_C_2_FD_87045 | JGI IMG/M metagenome (GOLD analysis project Ga0114997, IMG submission 87045) | Marine microbial communities from western Arctic Ocean - ArcticOcean_MG_CB4_136 | ecosystem: Environmental > Aquatic > Marine > Oceanic | place: Arctic Ocean: Canada Basin | collected... | reverse complement strand
TCGATTCAATTTAGTAATTTCTTTGTCCTTGTGTATCTCTACAGGATTTTCCGCACTTGAGCCATCAATGTATAGATCTAATACCATGCGCATGAAAGCAGACTTCTTCATACCCGATTCAGCAATAGCTGCGTCGTACTTTTCCTTTTGTTCAATAGTTGTCGTAGAGAAGTCTATTCTCCTCTTCTTTTGCTCGTCATTACGTGCCATCAAACTAAAGTTCGTGGTAGGTCCCTTTTGAACCTTTGCCGGCGTATAGATGCTCGTGCCGGGATTCGAACCCGGGTCGGCGGGATGAAAACCCACTATGATGGACCTGGCTACACCACACGAGCGACAGCCGTTCCACCAACCACCCCTTGTTAATGATTCGCTCTATCAAAGACGATAGAATGCTTGCTCATTCGTCAATTTTCGGTTCTACAGTGGGTGTATTAAGTTCGATATTTGACCACCATTTCATACCATACCACAGAGGTATTACTGAAATAATCATCACAATCGCCAGAATAATTTCATTGTCGAGAAACCAATCCAATGCTTCGATTGCAGTATTTCCATACACTCCAATCAACACCGCCTCCAGCCCAAAACGCAGTCCTCGTCCACAAAGTCCTGCAAGTAAGAATGATTTCTTTTCCATTTCACCCATTCCTGCAACCCAGCCAAATACCTTGTAGGGTATCGGTGAGAAGGCAGCTATGAAAATTCCAAGTGTTCCGTATTTGAGGGTGAGTGCCTCGATTTTATCCAAATGTGATTGCTTTGAAAATCGACCAAGGAATCGCCGTCCCCAACGCTTTCCAATCCAATAACCAACCATGGAGCCTGCTACGGATGAAAGCGTGATTGTCAACCATAACCAAACTACCATCGGAATATTTCCAATGTTATCAGCCAACATTGGGATGTAGAGCAAATCTGGAGGTATTGGTTGGATAATCGATTCAGTAAATGATAACGCAGCAAGACTCGCAGGTCCAAATACATCGAAAAAGTCGACTATAGTTTCCTTCCACGACATAAAGATGGCTTAGTCCACACACCAATGAAGGTGTGGGTGTGCGGTGGCTTCAAGGAGGGCATTCTTCAGTGGTGGGATTGATGCGAGTCCTAGATACCGCTGCATTACTCCATTGGCCAGTAAGTGAACTTACTGGCAACATATGCGCAGTGAGTCAACAGGCTGAACTTGAACGGGTCAGTCCTCAGCGTTGGATGTTAATCCAAGCACTTGATATTGATTGGCGCGATGTTCCTCCAAACTGGCTCAATGACGCCAAAGAATGCGCGGCTCAAAGTGGAGACCTCCCCAGACTTTCAGATGTTGATCTCGATGTCTTAGCCCTTGCACTTGGTCTTGGAATTCCTTTAGTCACCGATGATTACCGTTTACAAAACACAATGAAAGCCGCTGGAAAGCAATCGACATCAGTGGGTACAAAGGGTGCTAAACAAGTTTGGAAGTGGGAGTTACGGTGTACTGGCTGTCGTATTTCAACAGATGTTCCCGAAAACATCTCTCGCTCAAAAAAGGGCGAAGTTGGAGAGTGTGACCGATGTGGCTCACCACAGGTATTGAAGCGTAAGCGGTAACTCATTCCTCTGCGGAAGAATCCATTGATTCAAGCGCAGTCACTTTGCGCTCTAGTTCATCAACTTCCATTCCAGCGGGGTCAAGGCCAACTGCTCGAGCACGTTTTGCTAGAAGTTGAGAAGGCGTTCGACCGTCTGCTTCAAGGTCGTTCAAGGTCCGTGAGGTGTCGGCTAATCCCTTCTGAAATTGACCCTTTGAACGACCTAATGCATTTGCCATTTTCGGCAAGCGTTCAGCACCAAACAAAATGAAAAATAATCCAACGAGAATCGTTAGTTCGAGTGGTCCTAAACCGCCAATCATATTTCTTCCTCAACCCTTGGAGTCGGGGTGTAGTGTTGAAGGCTTCGGCCAAACGGATTCCTTTTTCGTTTTTTATCCACCTGAGACGGGGGGCAGGAAAGCCAATTCATCGCCATCAGTTAATTCAGTAGACATTTCACGATGTAAGCCATTGATGGCAAATACAAGACCTCTTTCACTCCATTCATGGATAGAGAGTATTCTTAGTACATCTTCGATTTTAGAAGGTGACTGTAGCGTCAACTTGTGCCGCTTCCACCCGAGTGCTTCAGCGAGTGGGCCAAACGCCAGAAGAGATATTTCAAAGCCTTCTGCATCGTTCATGGTGATGCTTCGAAGCGGTAGTTTATCAACGCACTCGGTTGTCCTCAAGGCATGGGACCAGTAATGAAAGCAACCAGTTTGTGGAAAATCTATCCATCAGGTGATACTTCGATTCAAGCGGTCAAAGGCGTGAATGTTTCGATTGAAGTTGGAGAAATGGTTGCCATCATGGGCCCTTCAGGTTGCGGCAAAACTACTTTGCTCAATATTCTCTCCGGAATTGATGAGCCAAATTCAGGTGATGTCACGGTCAAGGATCAACCATTATTTGGGATTTCTGACGATGACCGAACCCGAATGAGAGCGGAACATCTTGGCTTTATTTTTCAAGATTTTAATCTTCTACCAGTCCTTTCCGCAGTCGAGAATGTAGAATTGCCGTTACTATTGCTTGGTAAATCTGCTTCTGAAGCACACAAAGGTGCACTTGCGGCCCTCAAATCAGTTGGATTAGAAGACCGAGCAGAACATCGTCCAGCCGAATTATCAGGTGGTCAGCAACAACGTGTTGCTGTAGCGCGGGCCTTGGTTCACAATCCTGCAATCATTCTTTGCGACGAGCCTACGGGTAACCTTGATTCTGCAACATCTGGTGAAGTTCTCGAACTTCTACTTCGCTTGAATCATGAGCGTAACACGACCTTTCTCATCGTCACACATGACTCGAAAATATCTGAACAGTGTACCCGTACCCTACATATGTCAGATGGCGTGATTATTGAAGACCAGAGGAAAACTGAGGAGGAGTGAAACTGCTGATTCAATTGGCCATTCTTTCAATCGTGGTTGCTCTTTTGAGCGCAGCATCCACTTTTGGAATTGGTCGCTGGAAGCAACTTGGTGTCAGTAAAGTTGCTTTGCTCATCCTTGGTCCTATCATCGATGCTCTAATCGGTTATTTTTTACTTGATTGGCTCTCAGTCTCGGGATTGACCTTATGGGCGGGTGCCTTTGCTTTTGGTATGACAAGTCATGTGTTGATGCAACCGCTTCTTGTTCCACAGAGACTCGTCGTCTGGCGTTTGGCAAAACAAAATATCCTTCGCAGAAAGCGGCAAGCGGCACTGCTCATGGTTGGTTTAATCATCGCATCAGCAATCATTACTTCATCGATGGTTGTTGGTGATTCATTGGATGCCACCGTTCGGTATGAAGTTGAAGGTGCATGGGGCGAAACAGACATTACCATTTCGGGGTTTGACCTTTCTGTTGGACAACGAGTCACCCTTTCAGAATCTCTTGCCAATGAAATGTGGGATGAAATCCAAGACAATTCGGCATTGCGAGACGTCATTGAAGGACAACAGCAGGGATTGGTGGCATCTGCAAGTGTTGCATCGGCTGATGCATCACTCACCGGAGTTACATGGATGGCGATGAACAGCACCATCGATGGCGAACTAATATGGCCGGAGATTGGTTCAAAAGCTCAAGGAATACGATATGCCAATTTGTATGAAGCAAATATCTTCTCTTCACAAAAATACATTGTCGTGAATGAAGTATTAGCCGAGGAATTAGATATTTCTGTTGATGATGAACTTGAAGTTGGCTGGTATGTCACAGAGGAGAGGAAAAGAATTAGAGTTGAATCCTCATTGAAAATTCTCGACATCGTATCCAATGAGGGTCAAGGTGCATCTGCTGGAACACAAGCGCCAGCCTTGTTCACTGATTTAGCTACAGCACAATCACTTCAACGCCTCAATGGGAGCATCAATTCATTGTACTATGCAGTCGATGATGCCTATGACGACGCCGAGCACATCGAGCCAATAGTGGAGGATGTCGAACAACTTCTCGACCGATTGATACGGGTAACTGATGTAGGATTGAAAGTCGCTCTAGATGAAAACACTAATTCGTTAACATTGACATCAAGTCAAGGATTAGGGCGTCTTTCAGGGGAGTTAGTACGGGGTTTAAGGGGTAATTTGAGTCAAATTTCACCTGGTTCAAGCATGATGGAGGTCCTGCAAGTCCCGATGATTGAACTTGTGGAAAATAATCAACAGATTCTCACACTTGCCGATTCTGACATCTCTCAACTTCAGGCTGGTGAAAATGGACTTTGGCATTTTTCACCCAGTGGTGCAGGTTTCCAAATCGAAGGTGCAGGTGATGCTTGGGTATGGAGAGTCGATGAAGGAGGCATCGCTCACGACTTCACCCTCGATGCCTCAGGTGAATATGGCTTGATTGCAACCGATACAGGACTTATTGTCGGCTATGAGGGTGATGTTGAGGAAGAGGAATGGGCCTCGTTTGACAGCGAGGGCGAAATCCTCTCTGTAACGGCAGATGCAAATCGATGGTGGGCACTTGAGCAAACTTCATCCTCCTTCAAATTACATTCGTTTTCTCTCGACCTGGAACAACATATCGTTACCAATCTCTCTCTTGACATACCATCCACCGTGCTTTCGAGCCAGTTACATTTCGATGAGTACCTCTACTTAGAAATTGAAAGCCTTCTGTCCTCAACTCGTTATCAGTCCACCGTTTCAGATATTTCTTTTTCAGTGTTGGAGAACTCTTCACAATGGCCTTCACCGCAAGATTTCTCTGCCAATATATCTCTTCATTCATCCTGTGATGGTCGTGCTTCTGTGACTTTACCACAGTCTAATCATCATTGGTGCACTGTTGCCAACGGTCTTATTCGATGGGACTCGGAAACGGGACCTATTGAATCGCTCCGTATACCAATTGTTTCAACCGCAGGTGGTTTAGGTGTTCTGCCGCAATTATTCTTGGCGTTTGGAGGTGAGCAATCACCCATTGTTGTTGATCAAGGTGATGTGCTTTTCAGTCAACGTCTCAATGAGCTGAATTTATCTGAGCAGGAGAGTGAAGTTTGGGTAAAGGGACTGATTCCCTATGCTTTTGGTGACAACACAGCCTACCGATTGAACTTCTCTGGAACTTATGCTGACCTTGAGGGTATGGAAAGTCTTTCAGAACTTGATGCAGTCATTCTCGGTCTCGTGTCATTGACTGATGGAGAACTGCTGGCTTCTGCAGGTGAAGATGAGCGCTCTATGGTTGTCCTTTCAGTTCCAGGGCAATGGAATGATACGGTTAGCACTTCTCTCACTTCCTGGCTAGACAATCAATCCAACACTTCTGATGCAAATCTGAATATACGGGCCGTGAAGGTTGAGGCAGCGGCAATCGCAGAGGAGTCCTCAGGCATTCTCGCGGCTATGTTTTTAGTTTTTGGAACATTTACCATTGCGGCGGGAATACTACTTGTTCTCACCATTGTCATGATGTTGGCTGAAGCAAGACGCTCAGAACTTGGCACCATGCGTGCTTTGGGTGTCACTCAATCCGATGTCAGAGCGTTAGCGATATTGGAGGGAATTATTCTCTCAGCCCTAGCGAGTATATTGGGTGCCATTGTAGGATTGATTCTCGCATGGTTCATCAGTATTGGATTCGATAATATGTTTTCTTCCGTTGGTTCGAATCAATTTGCTTTTGCTTGGGAATGGACTTCTTTGTTTTCGGGTGCAGTTTGGGGCTTCCTTCTTGCAGTGCTTACGCTCTGGGGCTCCGCTTTTTGGACTTCGAAATTGAACATTATTTCAGCACTTAGGGGTGGACGAATTGCACGCTCTGAAGGTATTCCTTGGTTCCTTCTTCTTCTTCAGATACTTGCCCTTGGAGGTGGTTCGCTTGCCCTTCTCATCTTACTTGTTCTTGGATTCGATTCCAGTGTAGCCTATTTCCTATGGATGGTTTCAGGCGTTTGCGCTATAATCGCTATCGTTCCGTTCTTCACTTGGGAATTGCCAATTTTCTTACGAACTAAAAATGACTTTTGGCAACGTCTTTGGAGAAATGCAAGTAGGAACACACTAGCCATGATCGGATTCATGCTGTTGATTTGGACGATTGGTCTTTCTTCACTTGACCCGGTACGAAAAGGAATGGAGCCAGATGAACTTTCATTCATAGTACTTGGCTTAGTTGAAGTATTTGCAGGCGTTCTTTTGTTGACCAGTGCCGCTCCACTTGTCGTTAAGCGCTTAGGGAAATCGAAAATATTAACTCGGCGCTGGGGACCAGTACTTCCAGTTTCTCTCGCCTACCCGCTCGCAACGCCAGTTCGCACTGCTGTGGTAATGGGTATGTTTTCAATCACCGTTTTTTCAGTCATTGTCTTGGGAGGTTATGCCGAACAATTTGATAATTATACAAGTTCCTTTGTTGAAGACGCTGAGGGAGATTATGAATTATTATTGACCGGTTCACGCTCCAGCCCAATCGAATTATCTGAAAACATATCCGAATGGAATCTCTCTTCAAACCTTGAAAGCCAAATCGATTCTGTTGCGCGGATACACCGCGGGGAAGTATTTCTCGAGGATTCGGATGGTGAGCGAATGCCGTATGTTGTTCGAGGTTTCGATGACGCTTTTGCACAGCATGGTGGATTGCCCCTTCACGTATGGGATTCCTCTTTGGGTGATGATGAATTTGAAGTATGGAATATCATTTCCTCTCGTGACGACTTGGTACTTCTCGATGCCTCATTTGGACTTGAATCAATTACCGATGGAAGTGGAATTTCAACATTGAGTTTTTCAATTGGAGATTCAATTTCGCTAATTGATATTTCAAACCCTGGAAACACCCGTTCTGTAAGAGTTGCTGGCTTTCTTGAACAATCATCATACCTGTTTTCAGCAGGCGTTTGGATGAATGATGAACCGGTCATTGAACAGTTTGATGGGCGTCTTACTCGCATGTATGTGAGTGTCTCGGATGATGCCCAACCATCGGCATCCTACCAGGACGATACGGTGAGTGATTTTTCTCCGACTGGTAAGAGTAAAGATGTTCGAATGGCTACCGCTGAGTTGGAATTAGAACTCTCGCCATTACTCAACACAAAAGGAGTTCAAGTTTCGATCATTTCAGACGAAGTCATGTTACTGCAATCGTTGGTACTGGCATTACTCGGTATTTTTGAGGGATATCTTGCGTTAGGTCTCATCGTTGGGATCGCTGGAATTGGGGTTGTTACAGTACGGTCTGTCTCAGAACGTACCAAATCAATCGGTATCTTACGAGCTCTTGGTTACCGAAAAAACATGGTGCTTCTTTCATTCTTTATCGAAGTATCATGGGTCAGTGTCTTGGGGATGTTAAATGGGATTTTAGTTGCTGTTGGCTTCCACAGGGCGCTTTATATGACTTTTTGGAAGGATCAAGGAGCGAGTTTTAGCCTTCCAATGGAATCGATATTATTAGTTTTCTTTGGAGGGTGGATACTTGTTTTATTGGCGACCTTTGTTCCCATTCATAAGGCTGCCAAAATCCCTGCTTCTGCAGCATTACGCGAATCTTAATGGCATGTAACTTTTAGAATCACTGTTAAATTTCTATTTTTATTTGAGATTTGGTTGCGGCGTACTCAATTTTGAACCAACCTTACAAACATCGCGCACCATTCATTGTCAAAAACGGCGCACTGAAGTGTATAATCTTCTCTTTTATAGGCGAAATCTTCTACGAAAAGCCATTTTTGGGACTCCTATAGTATAAATACGATACATTTCGTGCAGGGGAATACCGAACCATCGGAGGTATAGATATGCGAAAGATAACCCCTATGATTCTCGTCACCTTGATGCTTGTGAGTGCGCTCTCAAGTTTCGATTTTGCCGAGTTAGAAGAAACTGAAGTAATTGAAGACGCAGGTGCCCGTGCGGGTGCTGATGCAGAATTGGTTGCTATCACAAACCCGAAAGAAAGCGTTTGCCCTGGCCTTGGAGCCCCATGCCGTAACGTCATGAATGTTGGAGATACAACTGAATTCTCTGCTTACATCCAAAACAGCGGCGATGCTGATGTTGAAGAAATGTCATACAGTGTAACTGTATACCTTTCTGATGCTAATGGTAACCCTAGTCTAGTTGCAAAAGATGCATCTGGAACTGATTTGACATGGACCAATAACGATGTTATTTGTTCAAACCTTGCATTTTGTGACTTCTTGCCACTTGCTGCCGGCGATGTCCTTGGCGGTGGAAAGCACACTATGTCCGTAGGCGGAAGTGCAATTGAATGGACTCCTGCAGCGGGATTGTATGTTATTGAAATGATTGTAACTGCAGTTTCTGATGCTGATGTCGGTAACGATGCTCAACAAATATTTGTAACTGTTGAAGATTGGTATGACATCGAACTCGACCTTGTTTGGGATTCTGGAAATGAAATTGAAAGCGGTGCTGGAACCAAAGCTTGGACTCTCACAGTGACTGCGAACGGTTCAGATACCTTTGACCCTCGTGAAGTCCGAGTTAGCCTCCAAACAATTGGTGATGTTTTAGAAGCAGCAGCACTTGGACCACAAGCTGCCGCTATTGACGGTGGAACTACAAACATATTCGTTGCAGGCGATGAAGTAACTATGAATCCAAATGGTTCTGGTGGTGTTGAGATCAGTCAAAATGTTTCAACTGAACCACCAACTATTGTAAATGGCACTCGTAATGTTCTCTCAACTTGGACGCTCCAAGGCAGTTTGACTGTTGATGTGGCGAACACTGATGATGCCTCTTATGGAATGAAGGCATCACTCGTTGATTACGTACAATACGGTCAATGGCTAAGTTGTGTTGAAACTAGTGCGCCTGCAAATGGCAATACCTCAGAGAACACAACCACCTATGATAACTTCTGTGAAGAATCAACTACGAAGGACGCATATCCTTCGACCGATGATTCTATGATTGAAGGTTTTGCTTCCATCTTTAACGATATTCGAATTTCTCAAATGTCCGTTGTCCAAGGCTACAATGCCGATGGAACTGGCCAAGGAACTTCGATGGTCAATGACGCATCAGGTGGCGAACTTAACGTCGGTACCTCATACCTTTGGGTAGAAGTAGAACACCGAGGTAGTGAGTCCGAATCAAACTATGAATGGACTGTTGACTTCACTGTTACCGATTCTGAAGGGGGAATGATTCCGGCTGATGATGTCACCACTTGTGATGCTGTTGAGCCTGCTTACCCAATGTACAAAACTCTCGGTGTTGGCGAAAATTCCTCAATGCAAGGATATGCATGTTTGATGGTTGAACTTAACATGGATGGAGATTACACATTCACTGCAGACCTTTTGAACGATTCAAAGATGACTGATGCGAAACCGTCGAACAACGACCGAAGCATGACCTTGAATGTTCGAAACAATTTACCAATCATCACTTCTCTTGATTTGTTGAACGATGGAGACTTATACCTCGGACAAGAAACTCTGCTTTCAATGTCTGTCGGAGTCTTCGATGTCGATGACCCATCTGCAACTAACCTTGAGGTTGAATGGAGAAACTCTGGACTTGCTCTCCCTGGCTGTGAGCGAGGTAATATGCAAATTACTTGCTCAGTTATGATCCTTGACTCATATGTCACTAACTTCCCAGTTTCTGTAACTGTCTACGACGCCCATGGCGGAGAAACCAGTCAAGAATTAATGCTCCAAATTTGGAACGATGGTAGTTACATTACATCAACTGACAGTGGCTTGACCATGGGTTACTCTATGCTCTATTGGGGTACCTCTCCATTCTCCATCACCGCAACCGATGGTGCTGCAATTACCAATCAAGCACTACCTGGTTACACTGGAGCGTATGACTCGGTCGGAACAATCGACTATGTCCCTTCTAATACTTACTCGGCAGTCGATGTATTGAGCCAATCCATAACAGTTGAATTCGACAAGGATAATGGCGCAACCTCTCTTTGGTATGTCCACAACTCACAATGGACAATGCTCAGCGATAATTCAGATGATGTGGATGCAACAAGAGGAATGTTCACGTATAATGTCGCTGCCAACTCACCAGTTCTCTCAAGTGGAACCATGGTGCTGATGGGCGGTTCTTTAGCTCAGGCTACAGTTCCATCTGCAAGCATTGCTGCATTCAACGCCGCTGCTGCAAAGGGTGGCGCTATCCAACTTAACTGGAATGTAACTGGAACCATGTTGAGTGGCGACAGTATTGACATCACTATCTGTGAAGCAGTAAATTGCACAACTCCGTTTGAAGTTGGACTTGGTTCAGGAGTATCTGAATATATTTACTCTGGAATAAATACTGTTCACGGTGTTACTTACTCTATTGTAGTTGCAGTTTGCAATGAAGAAGGATGCAGTTCACCTGTTGGTCAAGGCGATGTTACCGCAGACAGCGCAGTTGACGGTGGAGCAGCAGCAGTTAACCTAACAATTGCTGCTACTGGCGACACTTGGACCGTCTCTTGGACCGCTTCTGGCGACCAAGGAGACGTTGCATCATGGAAGGTCTGCTATCTCAAAGCAACTTTCACTGCAGCTCAAATCGATGAGACCACATGTATTGATGCTGCTGGAACAACAGTAGATATTGATACCTCGTCTTGGTCAAATGGAACATACACCTACCACTTTACCGCAGTCCCTGTTGATGGATTGAAGAACTCCGTCGCTGCAGGTTCAATGAACAGTGCTGACTTCCAACGAGACGGTGCCGAAGAACTTGACCCTGATGTTATTGGAGACAATAGTGCTGCATCTGGTGTCCCTGTGTGGACCTGGGGCGTTATTGGTGGCGTAGTAGTCATCGCTTTCATCGCCGGTGCTTTCATCCTCTCTCGTGGAGGATCTGGCGACGAAGGAAAGGACTGGGATTACTGATCTCAATACCTGACCCATAAGCAATCATCCCTCCATTGGAGGGAAGAGCCGCTGAGGGGGCTGTTTCGACGGCCCTCTCAGCCCCCTTTCTATTCTTCTTATTCCTCAGTTTTGGATTTGTAAAACTGCTAAATCTATTGTATATTTCGGCTTTTCCATTCGAATGGAATGCCAAGTTATTATTTCAACTCTTTAGGATCTTAAATTAGTACTAATAATTTCGAATTTAACCTGACAATTTTTACTGTATAATTTACTTTTGTAACTTTTACAAACGGTATGTACCAATCATTGTGAGAATGCCTTTCAGTATTGCGATTAAACGGACTATTTCAAAGCCGAAAATCAAACAATTCGCACCCCAATCCCTATAAGGGGAACAAGGCGTGGGATGCTTTGCATACAATCCGTATGAGGTGAATGACATGTTGGGAATTACAAACACAAAGAAAAGAACTGTCTTCAACGGAATTGGCGTAGCACTGTTGTTGTGCGCATTGATGGCCCTAATGCCTATGGCTGGGTTTGTCGATAACAACGCAGGTGATGTGGAGTTTGTGAACACAAACGAAACAACGGAGGAGGAATTCTTCGCTTTGCTAGATACCAAGAAGGTAGCTGAATATGAAAACGAACCATCCGATGAATTGATCGGAATGAGAGACCAAACAACCAAGACGTTCGTCCAGGAAGATGGCAAGTTCGTGCAATTAACGCACGATGCTCCAGTCCACTTCATGGGTGATAATGGAGCATGGGCAGATATTGATCTAAACGTCGTAGCTACAGCAAACGGTTGGGAAGTAATGGATAATACCTTTACAACTCAATTCGGTTCTGAGATGGCATACGGTGTTGCAGTTCAAGTCAACCAGTTCGTCGACCCAATCATCATTGGAATTAATCCAACGTTGATGACCATCGATGATACAGGAACCGCTCCACAACCATTTATTGCTGCTCCATCGAACGATGGTGTGACTGTTGGTGGAAACATGATCC
>Ga0114997_10003718_pt1 | contig 11928 bp, 16 predicted proteins | sample ArcticOcean_MG_C_2_FD_87045 | JGI IMG/M metagenome (GOLD analysis project Ga0114997, IMG submission 87045) | Marine microbial communities from western Arctic Ocean - ArcticOcean_MG_CB4_136 | ecosystem: Environmental > Aquatic > Marine > Oceanic | place: Arctic Ocean: Canada Basin | collected... | reverse complement strand
CAATAGAAGCATGTGATAAAATCCAAGATTGTGTGGGATTTTATAAATATAGATCGGGAACGGGTATATCTTCAAGGGTATGTTTTAAAGGTGGGTCAGTTACCGAAGGAACGCCAACACTTCGCGAAGACACCAATGGTGACTTTTACTATAAAAGTCTATCACATGATGATAATGAAATATGGATGTCTATGAATAAATTAAGAGAATGGGATGAAGCAGCGGGAGTCTGGTCATAATATATTAAAACTAAATATCATAATATATTTATAAGCATGTATCGATCTAACGAAATACTACAAATATTCTCTTTCTTACCTACCGATATTATTAACTATATCTTGTCAATTGAAAGAAAAATTTTATTTAAAAGACAAATTGTACAGTGGAATTATTTATCATATTTATTTCACACTGAATTATCCAGAAATTTGTTTAGTAACGATCTAAAAAATATATTTATATGCGAAATAAAAGATATCAATGGAAACTTTGAGAATCTAAAACAATATAAATTAAAATTATGGAATATAAAAGTAAGAAATAAAAATGATGCGCTTTATCTAAATTCTCTACGATACTGAAACATGAACTACTCTCTCTGTGTATAATTGATAAGGATTACGTTTTGAGAATGTTTTTTTATGTGATTTTTGATTTAATTTTTTTAATGTTTGAGATAAATTGAATTGATAACCGTCTGTAAACCATACATTATCAGAGGGGATAATCCACGTGCCATCTTCAAATGTGTTTTCTAAAAACACACCTGATAAATAAAAAGCATTTTTTTTTATACCGTGGTAACCCCTTATAAATTCTTTATTTTTTACTTTATATAAATAAGTAACCGTATAACCCCCGATTGGTATATGTGTATTGGATCCACCTGTTAAACGACTTGTTAATCTTGCTTGATTAATAACATCCCTAATAAATTTATTTTCCCATCTTTTATTCCATTTTTTATGTGAAAACCATTCACCCAAACATTCACGTGAATTCATTTCAGTATCATATACAGTTACAAATAAACCATCTGGCACATTTAAATATGGTGTAGGGTTCTCTCTAAGTAAGAAAGATAAATAACCTACACCCTTTTCACTATCACTTCTACTGCGACCAATCCATTGTAATCCTAAATTCTTAGAAATATTATCATATAAATATGCGAACGATTTTTTATCATCAATGATAGAATTATAATCAGTATCGTCTAGTTTACGAAACATTAATGAATGTGCGGCTTTATTTTCTAAACGAATCGCTTCCTGAAATGGTAAAAAATGTGAAAAATCAGCTGATACCACAACTAATTCATCTTTTCTTATTCTTACTTTCGGTCTTTCAGTTTTAAGATTAATCCCAATAAATTCTACATTAAAAAATAATTGTAAACACATTAAAGGAACATAATATTCGTGATACATACCTTTTACATCCGGTGTATCTGTAGCTGGATAATAAATAATATATATTTTTGTTATCTTAGTGGGTGATTTAAAACGTAAAGTATGTGATATAATTTCACCCGAATACTTTGTACCCGCATGAGGTAAGACATAACCTCGTAATCCATCTATTTTTACTGATTTATATTTTTGAATATCATTTGGATGAAACCACATCTTTATTATATTAATTATTATTATATTGATATTTATTATAAATAACGATACTACTCACATAAACTAAATTAAGACTCGAATATTGTAAAATCTTTTGATAAATATATTTCATAACTTAAAGTTTTATTTATGAATATAAATTAATATTATGAGTAGTTTTGAAATAAAAACCGTTCAGAGTGGTGCTATGAGAATTTATTTTAATGCAATCAGTAAAGTTTGTAAAAGAGGAACATTTAAAATAGATTCAACAGGCATTAAAATATTAAAACAATGCGAAGGATTGTTTATTCATTCTAAATTACTTTCTGAAAATTTTGAATCTTTTGTAGTAAAAGGAGTTTCTACTATAACTATTGATTTACAAAATCTTCAAAAAATTACTAAACTGATTCATAATAATGATACTTTAGTATTCAAGAAAAATGAAAATGATAACTTTTGGTCTCTTGAAATGAATAATTGTGAAAAAAATACGCTTAAAATTTTTAAAATAGATTTGATAGATGATTCATATGATGAAATATATATCCCTCCTCTTGAATTTGAAACCGAATTATCGATACCTTCTTGTGATTTTAAAACTCTTCTCGCTGAAATGAAAGTATTATCACCTAAAATATTAGAAATTAAATCAATAGAGAATAAATTGATATTTAAATGTGAAAATGAAAAGGTAAGCATTGAATATATTGTAGGAGAAACTGAAAATGGTCTACAATATAATCTAACAGATCATAATGAAATAAAAGCTTGTTTTCCATTTGATAAATTATTATATTGTATAGGATTTACAGATCTATGTAATTTAATTCATATTTATATTAAAAAGGATTTTCCTCTAGTTATTAAATATGATATTGCTACTCTTGGATCGTTGAAATTAGCATTTAGTCCTTTAAACTAATAATTTAAAGTTATTATTAATATATATATCATTAAAATGGATAATACTATTATACCGTATGAAGATGTGACGGATAGTTCATCCGAGGATATAGATGATTCATCTTCTGATGATGAACATTCACAACTCCTATCAAATAATATAGGTGTTCTCTATAATAAATTTCAAACTGATACAAAATTTATGAATATGGAAGATCCTAAAGAATATCTAAAACAAAGGAATCAATTATTTACACCTCACATTCAAAAAAGAATATTTACAATCGTACTGAATGCTTCTTCGACCTCTAAATCTATAAAAGACGATTTTAAATTACCAAATAAAAATATAATCGGAATCAAAATACTTAAATCTACTTTTATCGGTGATGCTGGAACAACTAATTATTTTAGCGATTTAAGTATCCCCGAAATCCCAGAAATAGCATGTGATAAAAACGATGATGGTGAAAATATTATCGCTAGAATTCCCATACCTAAAGGACCTGTCGCAGATAATTGGTATCACACTCATCAATTTTTAGAATTATCTTTAATTGATCGGTATTTTTATCCTACGAATTTAGATACGCTGACTTTCAATTTATCAGTAAATGTAAAAGGATATATTGTTATGGAATTATCATATTTAAATGAAAATAGTTCTTAACTTAAAAATAAAATAATTAGAATCATTAAATGTGTTTTTATTTACAATCTTTTATAATCGAAGATAAAGTTTTTTATGAATTAGTTTCTGAAAAAGGCTCAATCTTTAATTTAGTCAAAGAAATAGATAACGATGATCTTTCTTTTATCGATCAGTATAAAGATAAAAAATATAATGATCTAGTTCAAAAATTTTCTGAATATCTACAAAAATATTGTAAGCTGAATAGAAAGAAGTTAAATCAAGATATTATAGATATTTCATATGTTTTGGTATTAATCTTACTTGTTCTTAAGTGTGAACAACATACCGAAAAATATTCTTATAAAGATCTTCGATCTAAAGTTGCTCAATTTATTAATTATTTATATATTGACTTAGAAGATCTATTTTTTGAGGATTGGTTTCGTATCTCTTTACCCATTCAAGAATACATACTAACAGATAATGATTATAATACGATTCAAAAGAGAAAAGATATATCATTTATGACCTACACTAATTTCGGATATATAGATTATACTAAGAATCTAATCTTATCACTGGAGAAATGTAATTTCCCGTTACAATTAATTGTATATTGCGTCGATCAAAAATCGTATGATATTCTTCGTGAATTCAATGAATATATAATTCTAAAATTATTATTAGATGAAGATAATCAAAATGAAAACTTTGTGAAACTTTACAAAGAAGGATGGGATAAGATGATGATATCTAAATTGAAGGCTATTCGCAAAGAATTATACTTATCGGATTATGTCTTTTATACTGATTCAGATATCGTTTTTGAAAATAATTTTTGTATTCAGTATTTACTTGATAATTTATATGATAATGATATGCTACTACAAAATAATTATAATCATGAATTCTGTGCTGGTTTTATGTTTATCAAATCGAATGATGTAACCAGAGGTATCTTTGAGACGAAAAATATAGATATGGAAAAATTTATCTGTGATCAACCTTATCTAAATTCTCAAAGAGGGAAAATGAAATATAAGGTCTTGCCTTTAGAATTATTTCCCGTGGGTGGTTTTTACTATAAATATCATCAAACGATGAAACCCTTTATTATTCATTTTAATTGGATGACGGGTAATGATAAAATTACTAAAATGCACGCATATCATAAATGGCATATCGGTCAAAATAAATCTATAATGTATAAAGATTTTACCACGAAAATAACGAATGATTCTATAACCTTATTCTGCGTTTTGCGCGATGAACTTATTTTATTGGAATATTTCATCAAATATTATGAAAGTATCGGAGTAACTCATTTTGTATTCATCGATAATAATTCTATTGATGGTTCATTTGAATATTTACAGGATAAAAACAATACAAATATGATGTTATACCGAAATAAAGGATCTTATAAATCGTCTAACTTAGGAGTTATGTGGGTGGAAGAATTAATGTTAAAGTATTGTAAAGATAAATGGTGTTTAACGGTAGATATCGATGAACTTTTACATATTCAAGAAAATAATCTCAATGAATTGAGACACAAAATGATAGATAAAGGATCGAATGTATTATTGACAATGCTCCTAGATATGTATTCGTTAAAAGATCCCCAATATAAACAAGGCGGCGATTTCTTAGAATCTTGTCCTTATCACGATGTATTTAACTCCGCACATTATAATATAAGAGGACGGATTTCAAATTTAGATAACGATACGCGTATTGTCGGTGGTGTCCGTAAAAGACTATTTAGCATGGGGGCATATCTCACTAAAAGAAATTTTTATAAATATGATTTTTATGATAAATTTTATATTGATGTAGGATATCATGCATTATTAAACCGAAATATCAACGATAACGATGAATATATTCATTATTATCCCATTATAAATATGAATTTACATTTCAAATTCATAAAATCGGATATTAAAAAAGTATTTGATTCAAGAATTGAAAATAATAATCTCTTGAATGAAGATAAATTTAGTCATAATAATTTTGAAGGATGGAACAAACAAATTCTAACTTATTCAAAATTATGGAATGACTATGGTCAATTTTATAAAGAAAATTATACATTAAAATATGATAAAGATACTATTTATAACTATTTTTGGTATATGTATACAGGTATAAAAGATATTAAATAATCTAAAGTTTATAACATGCATTACAATTCGTTGAATCGCAGGATGATCCGTTATGAACTAGGTAACCATCTGCGAAATAAGAATAAATTGAATTCACTTGAATATTATATACAGTTTTTTCTTCTTCTATTGGTTCGATATCATCGATATTTTCAAAACTACCGTCAGACTTAAATAGTAAATCACCAACCATTAAATCTTCCACTTGAATCCAAAAATATTCATCTTTTCTTTGTCTTTGACACATTACAAAATGATCTTCAGTAATTCTTAATTTATTATTAATCTTATAATATTTCTTGAAAGTATTTTTCCATATATTTTTAATAAGCTGATAACTGAATTCACCTTCAAATTCATTTATTCTGGTTTTACCTATTAATATTTTATCTTGGGTATTTTCTAATCCTTCAACAGAATACGATAATAATTTTTCACCGACCTTTAAGTTTTCTATTTCTTTGGTTTCACCATCTTCTAGTGTAATTAATGTCCCTTTTAATACACAATTTTGACTCATTCTTATTTAATAGTATATTTAATATTTATATTATAACTTTACTTTATATAATATTAGCATATCCTGAACATAATTTACAATAATGATGAACTAAATAATTTTCAGCAAAATAAGTTTGATCTTTATCTAGCTCAAAATTATACACATTAATATTTTCTCTAATTTCTTCTAAAGTTTCGATTCTTTCATAAGAACCTTTATCTGTTAATAATTCATCACCGAGATTTAGATTCTCGGAGAAGTTAAAATAGTATCTATTATCTCTCTTATAATGAATTAAATGATGTTTAGTTACTCTCAATTTATCATTAATGACTAAATAAGAATCTGTTGGATTGATCCATATATTCCGAATACCTGACTTAGAGAATGTACCTTTCATGTCATCTGTGTGCCATTTACTAACTAAGTTCTTGTTTCTAATTTCAGATAATTCTTCAATATTATAAGTTAAGACTTCATCTTCTAATGTTAAATCTTCAATCGGTTTCTGTGAATTATCGAGTAATGTAATTTTAGTTCCTTTTAAGAAACAGACATTCGCAAAGGTTTCGAATTTTATTGCATCCGATCCATTAGCATCCCAAACAAGGACCCTATCATTGGTTGTATCTGCCGACAAAGCATCCTGTGCTGTTAATATCAACTTGTTTAAAGTTAATGCCCCCGTTGATGGATTATACTCAAAAGCGGCCGTATCATCTAATAAAGCATTACTTTCATCATGAAAAACAACCGGGAAATCTGTATTTGCATTTGAATCTGTTACTGTTACGGTTGTTGCTAGCGTTGCTGTAGCAGCTGACCCGGCAGCCCCCGAATATCCAGAACTCGTAATTGTCCCAAGACTTGCTCCATTATCGGCAAATGTTACCGTTCCGTTCCCCGCATCTATTGTAACTCCCCCAGCAGTAGATAGTAATTTAATAGCATCTGCTGCATCTCCCGCCGTATTTGTCAATGATATCTTTTCAGATCCCGCTGTCCCGTGCGGTGTAAATATCATTTCTGTTGCTGCATTTTTACCTAATTTTAATGTTTGACCATCCGTTAATGTAGCACCTAAAGTAATTGATCCCGTTGTAGAATCTATTGTTACATTACCGGCACCATCTATATCTAATGCTCCCGATGAATCAATATCAGATGTTTTTACTCCAGATTTCTTACTATTTAATGTTTTCATTTATTATTAATAAATATAATATTATTTAGTTATTCACGCGAAATGATTGAAAATTCTGAAATAAATCTACCATTTTCTTTTAATACGATCAAACTTGGATTAGTGGCAATAGATATCGTAAAAGTATAGGCTCCAGAGCCAGTAGTAGTATTAGCGGTCACGATGCACACTATATCTACATCATGCCATTCAGTCAAGTCTAAGTCATCTTCACTAGTAAAATAAATAGTACTCGCTCCCTGTACTGTATTTGTTAAAATTCTTGTTGTATTTCCGGAAGGGGTCCCCCCATCTGGTGTCATACTTGTTAATGCATCCCCTTCAAATAAGGCGCGAGCAGTAGTAGCTCCTCCTGCGGCCCCCCAAGTATCTATCCCAGTTAAAGCATATGTATATTTTGTCCCGGTAGTCGGACCATGAAAAATAGGATCACCACTTAAATCAGTAATTTTACCACTAATACTATGTAATTTACAAGGATTGATATCACAAATATAATTGAATTTTTTACCTTTATGAACAACTGTGGAGAAATAATTATCAGTATTATTATTATCATTTGGTATTATGATACCACCTTGTATAGTATTTGAAGATGTATTCGATGATATACCAGAATTAATATTAAATTCATTTATCTTTAAAACAAATGCTGCATGATTATGGGTATCTCCTAAATTACAGTTGAATGTTAAGAAATTATCTAAATATATTTCACTATGTTTATCTATAATTAAGGGTTCTATTAGATCAATCTTAAATTCTGTTCCTGATCCTAAATGTGTATTATCACTATCATTAAAATCAACTATTAATGTCTTTTTACGATTCCTTTTATTAATATATCCTGAATTCTGATACATATCAAAGTTACTCATATTTATAGTTTATCATACATTTTATTTATCTAAATAACGTATTTTTTTATCTATATTCTAATTAAATATGGTTAACGTAGATTGTGCCGGAGGACAAGATAGAGCTACTACTACAAGCGAAACGCATCCTTATAGACCACCTAGTAAAACTGGAAATTGTTATAAGAGAGATTCCAAAAATACAGGTATAGGATTTGATAGTTCTCTCTGTGGATCATCAGAAGATAGAGCATGTGATGGTCGTGGTGGGTCTACAGCTTGTAAACCCGATAATTATGGGGGATATTGTAAACAAGGTAATCAATATTATGTAGCTACGGGTAATAGTTTTATCGCTTTAAATCCATCGGACTTATTAGATAGATACAGGGGTGAGGGCGATACAGGTAGAGAAGTAAATAGAGCCTTAAATAACCAAGAAAGAAAATTTACAAATAGAATTAGAGAACTTCAAATTATGGGGAAAGATCCTTTAGTAAAAAGAACGGGTAAAAAAAATGATGTAGATAATGAAGTCCACGGTTTTATAGGGGATTTATTAATTAATATCGGTATAGGTATTTCAGTTGTTATCTTTCTAATCTCTGTGTGTATTATCTTAATTCAAAATAAAATTATCTAGGTGACTCCGGTGATAAACTATCTACTAAAATACTAGTTCCATCGTCTAACTTTTTTATAAATTTATCTTTTTCTTCTTTAAACCTTAGGGGATGATAAATATATTTTTCCTTTAATTTATCACATAACTCTAACCATTGCTTTGTAGGTATTCTTGATCCCTTAGGAGTATCTTTAGGTCTTCTATTATTGATTAAGCGAATGATATCGGTTTTTGTTTTCTTAGGATCGATCTCTTTATAATAATCTATTAAGATCTTAACTTGTTCGTCATAAGTATCTTTCTTTGATACTTCTTTCTTTTTCAGATGATTAATTATTTCGGGTTTCTTGGTCATTATAAATTCATGATTCGGTTGTCTTAATTCTATTATCATATCTATGAATTCTTTATTTTCACGAATCAATACAGCATATTTTTTTCTTATCTCATTTTTTTCAGGTTCTGATAAATCTCCTTCATTTAATAATCTCATTAGTTTCTTTTTCTCAATGCTATTCTTATATCTCTTTTCTGATAAAGTTTCTAATGTTTCTATATATCCATTCAGTTTATTTATCTCAATATAATCGCTGATTAATCTATTTAAACTATCGGTTGATTCTTTTATTCTTTTATTTTGTTCTTCTAATTCTTTGTTAACATCCATCCTTTGACCTAATGATTTCAAATCATATTGTAATCTATCTTTCTCTTGATAGTTAAATGATCCGTTCATTTGTTCTTCATAAAGTTTCTGTAAAGTTCTAAAATGAATATATTTCGGTAATGTGATCGTATACTGTTTACCACATTTAGGATTATCACTACTATTAGGACCACAAGAAAAAATTAAATTATCTTCATTAATAATAAATCGTTTCTCACTCTGACAACCTGGACATCTTAAATGGGTCTTTTTACCACTCTGATATTTAAATAAATCACCATAGAATTTACTAAATAATTTTTCATATTCGGTTTCTGAAGTACTCATTATATATTTATACTATTATTTAATATTTCTTTTAACATATTCATTTAATTCTATTATCTTATTATTTTTATCTAATTCGGTATTATCTCTGTCTATATATCTCTGATAAATACATAATCCTCCTATCACTAAAATACATAATCCTATTATATTGATTATCAATGAATTATTTATCTCGGTGGGTATCACTTTTTTTACTATCTTTGGTCTTGGTCTTGGTTTTGGTATCGGTTTCGCAAACCAAGAAGGATCTACTAATCTCGGTTTAGTATTCATTTAAAATGGATTACAAAAAATTTAAATTATTTTTACACATCTATTTTAGATATGACTATTCCTAATTACCAAGAAATAATAACTACTTAATCCTATTAATGTCGTAACCAACCAATAGGGGAATACGGTTTCATCTCTATGTAAACCAAAGGTTTTAAAATTACCCGATTCATCAAACATCTTCTCATGCTTGTAAGCGTATAGAGCATAGCAACTACCTAAATAAATTAGTATGGCTGTTATTAAATTACTATCAAAATCAAACATCTTTTGTATATCATAGATAAATTATTTATAAAAATATGACTAATCATTTAAAATTTTACTATGATACTTAATAAATGACAAGTTTAACTGAAGAAATTATTAATGAAGAAGAAGAAAAAATATTATTAGCTGTTATAGCAAATAATATTTCGAGTCTGAAAATATCTAAAGTTTTATGTGAACACTCCGAAAATGATATCTTAACTACTGATCATATTGTTTCGGGTTTAATTTACCGACTAATGACAACTATGAAAGATGATGAACTTAAAAGAAGTATCGATGAAGCTGAATCAGTATTATATGCTGAATCATCCGACGACGAAGAAGAAGGAAATGAAACGGTTGATGAAGAATTAAATAATCTGAGAAAAATTAAATATAATAATTGTAATTGTGATATCTGTATGCATTGTAGAATATGTTTGCTTAACTTTAAAGATTTTATACCGAATGATCATTTAGCTAACATAGTTAAAAATAGTATCTGTGAAACATGTGAAAAATATAATCTTATCGTTTAAAATTCTTCTTTTATATCATCTATAAATACCCATTCGCTATCCTTTGTATATCTTTTGCTATCCATCAAATCATCCAGATTCACTAAGTTTTTATATAATTTTATACTAATATTTTTGTCATTGCGAATAATATCATAAAAATTATAATTCTCTATAAAATTTAGAAATCCACCATACTCTACTTTCAGATATTTACTGAATGAATTATATTTTTTTTGATCGTGTAATTTATAGACTCTGGTTCGCGTATTTAATATCTCAATAAGATTATCTATATTTTTTATTTTATCTTTGCTCCCCGTTAAAATATCTATTAATGTTAAATGGAGTATTTCAAAACATTTATCTGGTTTGAGATTCCAAACAATATTATGAACCATTATAACCTTTCTAATAAATTATTAGAATATCTTTAAAAAATACAATTATAAATTATAATATTTTTTAGTCTATGGTAATATATCGATTCATCCGATTCATCCGATTCATCCGATTCATCCGATTCATCTGAAGTTCGCGATTGTGATATTCCTCAATTAGTAACCAAAAAAAATTACCGAATCGTTCCCAAATCATTTTATTATTATTATTATTATCTATATTGTTTTAAATGGATGAGGAAATAAATTATCCTTATGGATTACCATTTTTTACCGACCAACCAGTTATCCCTGTCACATTTATCAATAATGAAGATCATTTTATTAATTTATTCTTTGTTAAAAATAAAAAAATAGGTAAATTAGCGAGTATCGTTTTTTCTAAACAAAAGAGAAAATTCCATTTCCCTAAAAATACTATTGTCGCGATCATCACCCAAAAAAAACCTAATAAAATACAATGCTATATTAAACTTAAAAAAGATATGATTTATATTTATCCTTGATAATTTTATCCTTGATAATTTTATCCTTGATAATTTTATCCTTGATAATTTTATCTATACGATAGTATTAATGCCTACTATGACAAACGAAGGTACAAAATGGGCAGAAGCTGCATCAAAAGATATGAAAAGAAGAACTAAAAAAAATAAAGGTAAAACAAAACGTAAACGTAAACATAAGTATTCATTAAAAAATTCAAAAAAGAAAATTATCTCTAAAAAAAAATATCAAGAATTAATAAAAAAAAGACAGCATCATAAAAAATTATCTTTGAATGAAAGAAAACAATTAGATGAAGCATTATTCGTTAATTATTGCAGTTGTATTAAATCATTAAAATATGATATAAAAGTAAAAGATTATTTAGAATACCCTGTTTGTATGAGTAGTATTTACAAGAGAGGATTTAAACCACCGAAGGGTGTTACCGTTAGATGTAGTAAGTATCAATAAGTATAAAAAATTTGATAT
>Ga0114997_10003715_pt1 | contig 11931 bp, 25 predicted proteins | sample ArcticOcean_MG_C_2_FD_87045 | JGI IMG/M metagenome (GOLD analysis project Ga0114997, IMG submission 87045) | Marine microbial communities from western Arctic Ocean - ArcticOcean_MG_CB4_136 | ecosystem: Environmental > Aquatic > Marine > Oceanic | place: Arctic Ocean: Canada Basin | collected... | reverse complement strand
GGTAATACAAAAGAAAGAAGAAGGCATTCATATTATCGTCAAATGAATGCAGAGGACTAGATTATAATAAATATAAAAAAGAAGGGTATTATGTTGTTAGCAGATGCTACAAAAATAAGACAGACGGCTGAAGCAGCATATAAAAGAGCACGAAAAATAGCAAACCAATTTGTTGGAAGTAAAAATTGGGAAGGTAAAATCATTCTTCCTAATTATGAAAAGAAAAAAGTTATAGTAGAAGATATAGCTCAAAAAGCGAAAGAAGAGTTTGAACGCTCGCTTTTAGTAGAAAAGGCCACGAAGAAACGGCACGACAGAAAAAATAAACTTTAAAAGGAAATTATGTCAGACAATCTCCAAGAGAGACCCTCATTTTGTGACGTTCCCGGCGGCGTGAAAAGCCCCGCTCTGAAATCACAGTGCAAGCCAGATTCTATGGGTCAAACACCTCCCAATAGGCCTGACATAAGATCTAAAGCTTTAACAGATACAGATGAGAAAAAGAAAAAGCTGCGGAAGTTAGGACTTACTCACGAAAAGAAAGATACATTTCAAAAATTCTCTAACAGGATAAAGGGTGTAGATGTTGATGAATCTACAAAAGAATATGCCAAATCTCTTGAGAAAATAGCTAATGATAGAGCATTAAAAATGCTTAGCAAATCGGAAAGAGAAAACCTAAAGAAGATCGCGGTTTTACTTGCTAAAGAAGAGTTCTACATCGATGAAGCAAATCTGAATGACTATGTTAAAAAATTCAAGATGAAAATGGGCGATAAAACTTCTACGGCAGATAAAGATGCATGGGTTGATGGCATTGGTGGATTAACAAAAAAAGAGAAAACCACTTTAAAACGTGTATTAGAAGAAGTAGAAATTGTTGAAGACAGTAGAGACAAGTCAAAACCTGATCCTAAAGGTAGGAAGCATCCAGAAATTAAAAAAGATTCTGAGAAAGCAATCGCACTTTTAAAGAAAAAAGGTATACCGGCAAAGTATGGTAACTCTATGTATTTTGGAGACAGAATATATGTTCAAAGAGATATGGAAGCAAAAGCCAAAAAGATTGTACCTAAAGATCTGCACCAATATGTTTTTGGTACAATAGATAATCCAGTACAAGCCGGCTTTCGGACAAATGAAGGCAGACTCGGTGCTGTAGCGGGTGCCATTGCAGGAGGCCTCTCCGGCGGTCCAGGAGGAGCAGTAGCTGGAGCAATTGGCGGTCACATTGCCGGCAACGTTCTCGGTAAAGTAGTCGGAAATACTTCTAGAGCCATTCTCAAGCATATGGCGAAGAAAAAAGAAAAAGATCAAAGAAAGCAAGACGACCATAATCGGCATGCCGATGCTAAAAGAGGTATGCCTCCGAAGCCGGCTAAACCTTACCAACCCCGCACAGAGGATAAAATGAAAACTTTCTCAGAAATTTCAACTGGTCTTTTAAAGCGCGCTGCAAGTGGTGCACGCAAAGATGCCGCAACACAAAGAGACGCACAGGATTGGGCAACAAGAGTTCCTGGCAAAGGGCACGCTTTTGGTGCTGCTGAAGCAGGCAAAAAAGCTGCAAAGAGAGAGAAACAAGCCGGAAAATTCAGTGCGGCAGCCGATGTCAAAGATCGGAATACATCTTTTAAAAAAGAAGATAATGTTAATGAACTTGGACCAATTGCTGGGTTCGTTGCTAGAGCAGCAGTTCGCCACATAGCCAAGAAAGCAGTTAGTAAGGCAACAAGTAGGAAAGATGAAGAGAACGTTAACGAACTTTCAAAAGATCTATTACAACGCGCACAGCAAGCAGCTAAAACGAAAGCCGGACAACAAAGAGCTGTATCTAAAGTAGCCGCCTCAAGGGTTGGGGACACTAGTCAACCACCAGGACAAAATCTTAAATCGAAACGCGCAGATTATCAAGCATCTAAGAAAGATTATCAAGCATTTAAGTTCGGTGTAGCTGCTAAAAAGAAAGAAAGAGTTGATGAGAGCAATAAGCTCCAAGCTAACATGGCATTAGATGACGCCGGTATTAAAAGCTATTGGGAAGATGGTAAGCTATGGGTAGATAAAAAAGATGTTGTAAAAGCTGAAAAGACCCTAGCGAAGTCATTCAAAAAGGGCGGAGAACCACACATATATTATAAGGGTGGTTTTCTCGGAGTATGGAATAAGAAAAGGAAATTAACCGGATGAAGACATTCATAGAGCATACAATCAACGAACAAGAATTGCGCATGGATCGAGAACTCCAAAAGATTCTCAAAGCACATGCTAAAGATTACAAAGCATTTAAAGATGGTAAAGAAGATTTACTAGATTTACCAAAGTTATATGCTGCATTAATGAATCACTGGCAGACAGATATGCCATACGGAGTGATGAAAGCTCGCGATGGTGACCCCTATACGTGGATAGCTGATAAATTAGACACTATTTCAGAAACACAAACTTCCCCCTAAAAAGAATAATATGAAAACATTTAAAGAGTTCGAATCATTCTTCGACGCTCATCCGGATGCAGTGGACTCTCATCCTACCGAAAGAGTCGGCGTTTGGCCGGCTGATTCAATTCGCCCTTCTTATGCGGATACTCGAGACACTCCATCTATGTTAGATCTAACAGATAAAGAGTTAGAGAAGCAAAAAGAAAAAAAGAAGAAAAAAGATAGGATTATTAAGAAGAGTAGAAGATATCTTCCGGACGAGGAATAACAAATCAAATTATTATGCATTTATTGAAACATTCATATAATGATCTAGGCCCCTTTAATAAGCACGAGCAAAAATTATATAAGAAAGGCGATAACTGGTATAAAGAAGTCCACGAAGGTTTCTTTGATGATTTTGATATTCAAGCCTTACGTACATACATAGAATTGTATGATTTCGTGGATCCTCCGATTATGTTGGAATATGAGAATGGTATTTTCAAATATGAGATGAAGGATTTATCTAAGTCACATAAACAACTCATTGATATTCCGTATAAACAGCAAATCAAAATCCTTGGAAGGTTATTGTCAGAAGTTATGCTCTCCTTTTTGGAGTTTTCAGAAACAATAGGGAAAGTAGGTAAGTCGACGCCGGCGAATCCAACCGGTGAAAAAGTATTTTGTCATAGGGATTTGGCATTTCATAATATCTATATCAATGGAGACGATATTAAACTATTAGACATTGATTCTTTCATGTGGACTGATAGAGCTGATTTCAAATCCTACTATCAATATACCCTCTTAAGATTGGCGCAACATTTTGATCACTAAACCTTGCTTAGCACCTTTTAATTCAATTTTTCAAAACTACAATGGAACGACCTCTGTCTGTTGCCACAAACCTGTTGAGATCAGGGACAAAACCTTACACGAGAGCATGCACGATGAGAAGTTACAGGCAATAAGAAAAAGTTTTGTTGAGGGTAAAACTCCACCAGAGTGTCGAGAATGTCCAACGCAAATGAGAGAGTACCACACCGAAAATATCTCTAAAGAACTTCCTCGTATAATATTACACGAAGACGAGCATAAACCTGTTGCTGTAGATTTCTTCTGGTCTAATAAATGTAACTTCGCATGTTTAGGATGTGATAGTTATAAGAGTTCGACAATTGATAAGAACTTTAGAGAGATATATCAGTATCTAGATAACCAGAGGCAAGTTCCTAAAATTAAATATGATAAACAAGAAAGATTTGATTATATTCTGAAAAACTCTGACAGTATAAAAATCTTACATTTATCAAGTTCTGGTGAACCTTGGATGGAAGATAACGTCTATGAACTACTTGAGCTCCTGCTAAAGCATAAGTTATTTGATATTAAAATTGCAACTCACACCAATGGAAGTATTCTAAATTATCATAATAAAAGTATGATAGATATATTGGAAAAATGGGGTAATAATGCAACTGTCATAATGAGTAATGATGGAACAGGAAAAAGAGGAGAGTATGTTAGGTATGGATATAAAGATAAAATGTGGCTAAGGACATATAATAAATTAAAAGAAACCAATATTAATGTATATGTTCATTATTGCTTAAACTTATTCAATATAATGTATCTCAAAGAAGATGCTGACTGGTTTAAAAAGAACTGTGCCGGCACTGATATACTTTTGAGATATTGGGAGTATCCTACTTTGCTTACTTCTAAGTTCTTAGAATACTGGAATGACCTATATGATGAATCAATCGAAATATTTAATAACTCTAAATCTTACTATAAAGATCCCGAGTACGCAGAGAATTACATAAATAATGTAGAGAAGGTAGAGCAACTGCACCCACGACGGCCGGTTGGGGAATCCTTCAAAGATGATTATTTAAGATTTAGTTCGTTTATACGAAAAATCGATGAAAAAAGAAATACTGATTTTGTAAAAACCTTTCCAAAATTAAATGATATGGTTTTATGGTAAAAATCTAACAAATAACACTAAGGCACATTATGCATGGATCATATAAAGATCAACTTAAAAGGGCTATTCACGAGTCTCAGAAATGTCAAAGGAATTGGGATCTCGATAAAGAGATGCCACAGGAAGACATTGATTTAATCATGGAAGCTGCTACACAATGTCCTACTCGTCAGAACATTCCTTTCTATAATGTTTCCGCGATTACTGACAGAACACCCATTGAAAAAATTCATGCTGCTACTCAGTGTTTTAAAATAGATCCAAATATAGATGTTTCTGAATATGCTAAATTGATAGCTCAGGGAGCTGATGTTGAGAAACCTTCCGAACCTGAAGTCTGGGACATGAAAACAAATCCTCAAGTATTAGGTCAACTTTTACTTGCTTTTAGTCCTAATGAGGAAACTTATTACGAAAGAAACAAGAAACAGAACGGCGAACCTATGAATGATAAGCGAAATAAGTGGGAGAAAGATGTGATGCTCTCTATAGGAGTAGCTGTCGGATATGTAAAATTTATATCAACGCAATTAGGATATCGCAGCGGATGTTGCGGCTGCATGGAAGAAGAGGTTAATGAGATAGTAGGTGATAAAGTTCATTTACTAATGGGAGTTGGAATCCCGGACGAAAGCAGACATCGCACAGAACATCATCGCGAGCCAGATTTCCGATTTCCAAGTTTTCGTGGCGTGAAAAAGATGAGCCCTATTAAAGTAGAGTGGCAACTCTAATGCCGAAATGGAAGATCAAATATTGTAGCTCTTGAAACTATAAACCGCATGCGGAAAGTCTTTCCGCTGAAATGAAAGAATTAGGTTTTAATGTAGTAATAGAAGAAGGAGCTACAGGACAATTTGAAATTTTTACGTTGCATTCAGATGAGTGGGCTTCGTTTATAAAAGAAGGCCACGGAAAGTTCTTCACATTACGAGATGTAGAAAAAAGATTAAGTAGAATATCATAACCCTCCAAGTATACCCTTGATATCATTAGGAAACAAAAACCGTGACATTTCTTCTAAAATGATGTATAATATATATAAAGAATTAAAAAATCTCTTAATATAAAATGTATTATGAAAACGAATTGGAATATTAGTTGGCAGGTAGCTAGAGTAAAGGCGAAGCGCATGAAAGATGTGCAGGAGAAAGTCGATTTTATGCATGATTGGTTATTTGAGTTTAATGCTTACGATAATATTAATAGAATTAAAAATTGGTTGCGGATGTCTATAATGTCTGCGAGTAATAGTAATAAGATAATCTATCGAGAAGCTCTTGATGGATGGTTGCATGAAGCTGAGCATGAGATCTTCTATGTCTTAGAAGATGTGAGTGATGAAATGAGTGAATTTAGAAAAGAGCAGTTGCAGATGGTTTTAGATGATTTAGAGAAACGAACTTATACTTTTCAATATAAAGGCAAAAGACCAAAAGAACACGTAAAGTTCGTTGAACGTCTGGAGCACCAACTATTACAATAGGAAAATATACTTATGTATGATAGATTTGATTTAGAAGAAGAAATTATGAATGTGTGGCACACTAAAGATGATTTAGATGTCATAGCAGAAAGAGTATACGAAAATCCAGAAGGTCCAATGACTGAAGATGCTATTGTGAATGTTCTGACTGGGCTGAGCGAATTACATGAAACAAGATGCATGAAGCTATTTAAAATCTTTGAGTCTATGGTTCATGAAGGTGGATTTGTGAAATCATATATGGAATTGGAACCCAAAGAATTACCGGAAGAAAAGGATATATCTAACCAAGATTTTAGTTGACATTTTAATCAAAATATACTATAATATAATTAAAGAATTAAAAAATCTCTTAATATAATCTTATATGATAAAAATTGCTGCAGGATGTTATTTTGAACAGGAAGAAGATGAACCTATTGATCCTATTATAGGTCGAAAAGGTCGTAATTACGGTCTTAAAGAACCTATCTATCGGCGTCGTTCGACGCTAGAAGATATACCGGATAATTATGTAGAGCGAATGATGAAGCGCGATCGTATGTGTATTAATAAGCCTATTAGAGAGATTACAACACCGGATGGATTTGCTGTAACTATAGCTTATAATAAGTCTGGATATCAAGTAGTACCTAAAGAAGATTTAAAGAGTAAAAGTGGCTAAAGGAATTGAATCACCCCTACTGCACCTGAAACCGGGTACGGAGGAATACAAGAAAGTAGAAGCCGAATTGATTAAACAGATCTGTGAGATTGACCTAGGCGACGAAACCCGGTTCGATAAGTCGCCTGAAGAACAAAAAAAAGACTTCGAAGAAATGAAACAAACAATAAATCATGAAGCGGAGATCGAACTGCGGAAAGCTCATCTTAAAAGGATAGAAAGATTACATAAAGAAGCGCTAGGGATAAAGCGATGAATAAAATTCAAATATTCATCAATAATAAAGAAATGTCATATTCACACCAGAATATGATAAGAGCTATTAATAGTTTCTTTCCTTATTTGACAAATGATGATCTAAACGAAATGGGTGAATATATCACTACATTAAAAGAACATAGGAAAGAGAAAGAAGCAGAGTCTATAATTGAAGTTGCTAAGCACTCTTGGCCTTATCCTGATACACTTCAAAGAGAAGAGCAAATAGAAAATGACTAGCTTCGGAGAGTACTTTGACAACCAACATGATGCGATAGTCAAGGCCATGCAGAATAAGAATAAACAATTGAATGTTGAATGGATGGAAAGGTACGAAAAAAGACAAGCAGAAAAAGAGGAAAAACGTAGTGCACAAATATAACTTTGAGAATGCTACAGAGAAGAACATAGCAGACAAAGAATTCGGATACATCACCATACCAGAATGTGATGGTCAAGTTAAACATCCTGAACACCTACAGCAACATGAGATGTTACAAGTTCTCCAGAGACATGCATTAAATGAAGAGTGGGGAACAGTCAAGCGCATAATCAAGACCCTGCCGGAACATCAAAGAAAGGATACGATCAACATGTTAAAAAAGACTAACAATGATCCTATGATCGGAAAGAAATTTCCTGATGAAGCATGGTTTTTTCAAAATAACAAAGCGAATGGAATATCATGAATCTTGATGTTAGTAAATATAAGAACATCCATGTCAAAATTTTACTATCTAGCACTGCTAGGTTTTAGCTTGATGATGTTCAATGGATGCGCAAGAGATGCAACAGCAGAAGACACTCCAACAATCACACCTACTGAAACACATAGCGAAGCAAAAACTAATTCAACTAGCAGTGATACGATATGGATCGCAATAGTCATGAACTGGAACCCTGTCATATATACAATAGATAAAGAATTTGCTAGCGAACTCGAATGCTGGAACTACTACGATACTGGTACGGGAGAGGGCGACATGAGGACCCGGTACGGGACGCAAGTTCTAGATCACCAAGGCAATAAGCCGGACAAAGATTACATGAAAAAACATCGCCCACCGCATCGCGAATATCCAACTAGAATGTATAAGAATTTTGATGGTAAGCCGCTAGTCTGGTTAACCTGCGACATAAAAGGAAGAACGGAAAATATCTAATGTTTCATATTTCAGTAGAGAACGACTCCTGGGACTACGTACAGGGTATGATAGAAAAAGAAATCAACTCAGCATTTAAGATCAGAGAGCCTGTCAAGATGCCTACCAAAAAAGAGATAAAGCATCTAACAAGGAAAGCCATCAAACAACACCGAAAAGACTTCTTGAAGCAATACGAAGGAAAACTCGAAGGTGAATTTGATCATCTAAAAGACCACATAGATTATAAAAGATAAAGGAATAGGAGAAGCAAATGCATTCAACATGGTCCGGATTTTTGTTCATGATATTCATGGTCACTGTTATGGTATCTACATGGGGAGAGCCAGACCTAATAGATGCATTGATATACAGCCTCTCTGACGGCTATTACAAATGACAGACAACAACCCATATTTGGGCATGAAAACTATAGACTTTTCAGGCCCACCAACAGGTGAATAACATGAGAGTAAAATACGGTAAAGACCATGCATATATGAAGAGACTGGATAAGATCCTCAAGCAGTTCTCTGTAGTTAAAGTAGCTGCAGTCGGTGGCGCACATCACGGTGAAGACTTCGAAGAAATGAAACAGCTAATATTAGATGCCTTGTTGTCCAAAGCCGTAGACGATAAGACACACGATTTCTCACTAAAGAACGCCGGACAGAAACCAAAGCATTTTTCCATCCATCGGAAATGATTCAAATATGTTTAATCCATTCCGCATTGTCTGGGAGTTGATTGAGTTTGGGCTGCAAGCATTATTTGTATATGTGCTAGTAATCGTGATTTTCACGGGCATCATAGCAACGGTTATCTATAAAGAAAAAAACAAAGAAGCTTCGTGGAACAAAGCCATCAAAGAAGCAAAGATAGAATACGAGAAAGAATGCACTAGAATAGACGGATGCAGAATTCTCAAAGATGGAACAATAGAATGGTAGTACACAATCAATTATGAAAACATGGTTTCGACAACACGATGATGCAGATGATCCGCATTGGGGAAAAGAACAACCAAGAGATAGAATGACTCTGTTCTGGTATAGATATCTAGGAAAAGAACCATGGTATACGTGGAGACAATGGGTGCTGATGGAGTTGATGTTCAAGCCAATTTATCTGTTGCTACTGGCAATCACAATATCAGTATACTGCTACATAATTCTATGAAATTCGAAAAAGACCATCCATATATGTTGGCTCTTGACAGCGCTCTCAAACAAACATATACAGTTCTCAAAACATCTAAGATCACAACCACATCTCCTGTAGAAAGTCTTATATACAAGGGAGCCAACATCATAGTCTTCTCTGACGAAGAAGCCGAAAAGGACTATGAAGAAATGAAACAAACAATACTAGAAACCTTCATGAATAACATGCTCCCTGACGATTGGGACAAACACTATAACTCTTAACAAGAGCCATACCAATGGAATGTACTACACTAGCAAATGATATAATATCAATGTACTCAACCAATATGATCATCGGACTTATTCTCTTCACAGGATTAGGAGTATGCATAGGAGGTCTGATAACAACAACAATCCGAAACAATGAAACCATGGTTTAATACGACATTAATTGTTATGTTAACTCTAATATGGATAGTAATAGGATGGCAACTACATAAGAGACTATCTTATATAGAAATGATTAACAAAGTACAACAACATGATTCTTGGCATAAAAACAAACAATAATCATTCATATCATATAGATTACCATAAGAATCACATAGACTATCATAGGCCTGACAAGCAGAAGCATAAGAATTCCCTAGAGAAAGGTCACCAGATATCGACTTTTCTCCTGTTTTTGACGTCTATTCGATATATCGTATATTACTCCTTATCCCGGGATCTCTTTTATCGAACAGGAATTCGGGATATGACCCCCGTTTATAAACGGTTAATTAATATGGTTTATGCGGTATAAGGCATGTATTAATGTTCTGAGAGAGTTGATTTAAACGGCATGTCGCAAAAAGAAACGAAAAATTTCTAAAACAACTATAATTTTCTACTATATGAATAGTGATATACTGAATCAACAACCGCAGAACTGCAGTCGTCGTGCGGGCTTCGCCACCAATTCTCTGTAAGTGATTGATACTAAAGGAAATATTTGTTTGTCAATGATATCAACGAACTCCGAGTAACTCATTGAAGTTGTTGCGAAACAAAAACCGTGACATTTTGGCTAGAATGATGTATAATATATATAGAGAATAAAAAAAGATATGAGAGAGTTTGTTATGAGAAATTTGAGAGAAATAGATTATAGTGATTTGGATTTGTGCCAACCACTTCACGATTTAGTGTCGGCATATCATCAGTTCGTCGATGAGTATAACGACGAGCTCGGTAGAATCAGTGCCGCAGAGAGTAAGAAAGGTGGAGGACCGTTCCTCGATCTTGAAGGTTACTTATATAAGATGGATCAATTATAAGAGAGAGATTATGAGTTTGAGTGTAAACGTACAAACACAAATACGTGAAAATTACGGAGCACATGCGTGGGACGGAAAAGGTGATTGTCCCCAGATGTGGAAGAATAAGGGAGGCAACGACTTCCTCCTTAAGGGAGCACCAAGTATAGAAGACGCCCTTGATTTCGTCTATAGCTATATCGTTGGTGATCCAGATGAATACTTCAATGAGACGATTATTGGTGGAACTGAAACTGTCGGAGACGGTGGATATGATAGTATGATTATCGAATGGGATAAACGGTTCGAGAGATTTCCAACAAATGTATTAATGAAAGGATGCTTTGAAGATGCCTAAACAACCGATAGAAGAAGCAGCAGATATGTGCGATGATTTGGCTACCAACATTTCAAATCAAATAGACAATCTAGAATCATTAATAGAGATATACAATAACAGCGGTCGGTCAGATACAACTCTCTATACACGACTGTATAAAACCATAGAGCATTTGACCGGAGCTGTTGATATATATGAACAAGATGTAGCAGAGTTCGAAATGCTTCAATATATAAACGATGGCGAGTTGCTTAATTAGTGACGTCGTCAACAAACAGGGGTATCGCGCTTCCATCTCTCTCGCCGCCGGTACCTCTGTTCTTCTACCTTAAAGAGAGAGTAAGAAATAGTCGAAGCTTGTTAGTAATACGATGGTGTAATATATCTCGAGTCGTCATTTTGTTATTAATAAGTTAGATAGCTAAGCATTTATTCAACGAGTCGACCAGCTCCTGTTGTCAACAAACCTTCTCGATCTCCTTCGCGCGATCATGGGTATATAGACGATGAACATGCCAGACGGGACTAAGGTAATAGATGTTATGTAGAGTAAGGTGAACGTGGGATAAGCTCAGAGCTACGCAATAAACTTACTCTATGCTATTCATTTAAAGACAGTATACTATAGAGAGATAGATGTACACCAAGTCATTCATATTACATAGATAATCATAAGAAGTTGTATAACTAAACGTCTATAGAAATCGACATTAGTTAGCCACCCCCCCTACCTGCAATAGGATGTACGGTAATCGTCACGACCCTATAGGCTTACGGATGAGGCTAAACCTAAGACTTCAAACAAATTTTTTTTCTAATTTTTCTAATGCACCTAACCAATAAACAAACCTCCACATTCGGGTCTCGTCTTTCTCATTTCAGCTTTCCTAGAGAAATTCAGGACAGACCTTGGCGGGCTCGCATATTCAGACTCCTCAATCGGGACCAGGCTTTGGAAAAATTTTTTTTTCATTTGCGAAAGAAAAACGTTGACATTACGCCTAAAATAGTGTATAATAATATACATTATTAAAGAAAACAATCAACTACAGGAAACACACATTATGGCTAAAGCGAAATTATATAAGTTCAAAAAAGATCAACATACGATGAAAGAGTTAGCAGTGCTATTCAAACTTTCGTATTGTAGGATGAGTAATCTAATGCATAAGTTTAAACATG
>Ga0114997_10003714_pt1 | contig 11932 bp, 13 predicted proteins | sample ArcticOcean_MG_C_2_FD_87045 | JGI IMG/M metagenome (GOLD analysis project Ga0114997, IMG submission 87045) | Marine microbial communities from western Arctic Ocean - ArcticOcean_MG_CB4_136 | ecosystem: Environmental > Aquatic > Marine > Oceanic | place: Arctic Ocean: Canada Basin | collected... | reverse complement strand
GAAATGGTGCGCTTAAGTAAAAACCTAAGGAAAACAAGCTATTAAAGAAGAAAAAAAAAAAAAAACAACTTTTTTTCCAAACAATTGGTCAAAAACATATTTTCAATGGATGAATAATATTCAACCATGGTGTATTTCAAGACAATTATGGTGGGGCCATAGAATCCCAGCCTGGTATAGCAAAAGTAATAAAATATTTGTTGCCGAGAATGAAATTGAAGCAAAAAAACAAGCTTACAAACATTTTAAAAAACATGTTGATTTAAAAAGAGATGAAGATGTTTTAGATACTTGGTTTTCTTCTGCGCTTTGGCCTTTTGCTACAATGGGATGGCCTAAAAAAACTTACGAACTTAATAGGTTTTACCCAACTTCAGTTTTAGTGACAGGATTTGATATTATTTTTTTTTGGGTTGCTAGAATGATGATGATGGGAAATTATTTTATTAAAAAAATACCTTTTTCTAAAGTATATGTTCATGCATTAGTAAGAGATGAAAAGGGACAAAAAATGTCAAAATCTAAGGGAAATGTTATAGACCCTCTAGAGTTAATAAATAAATATGGAGCAGACTCTTTAAGATTTACACTAACTTCTATGGCTGCCCCAGGAAGAGATGTAAAACTTTCTGAAGATAGAGTAAAAGGATACCGAAATTTTTTAAATAAAATTTGGAATTCAAATAAATTTTCTCAAGTTAATAAATGTTTTTATAATAAAAAAATTAATGTTAAAAAAATTAATCTTGATGTTAATAAATGGATATACTTTGAATTGGTTAAAACTAATACCAATGTTCAAAAATATATTTTAAATTTTAGATTTGATGAGGCTGCAAAAACCATATATCAATTTGTCTGGCACACTTATTGCGATTGGTATATAGAATTTTTAAAACCTATTTTAGATTCAAAGGATAAAAAAAGTCTTGATGAAGCACGAGCTTTTGCAGCGTATATACAATCACAGATATTGATTATGCTACACCCATTTATACCTTTTTTTACTGAGAATCTTTGGCTTAAATTAAAACTTGATAAAGTTACAAAAAGCCCGCTTATGTATAAAGATTGGAATCTTTCCATTAAAAAAGATAATAAAATTACAAAAAGTTACCATAAAATTGATTGGCTCATTCAATTAATTACTTCTATTAGATCTACAAAAGTTGATCTAGATATTTCACCTGGTTCATTTGTTGAAATTTTTATAAACGATCTTAAAAAAAATAAAAGAGAGATTATTAGAAATAATTTATCTTTATTTAAAAGACTTGCTAGAGTATCAAAAGTTCATATTTCTAAAATAACAAAAAATGGTATAAATATTATATCAGGTATCGATAATGTAACTTTATTTTTTGAAGAAAATGTCAATTTTTTTGACTTGAAGATAAAGATTTCTAATAAGATTAAAGATTTGAATAACAGAGCTCTAGGATTAAAAAAAAAATTGGAAAATAAAAATTTTTTAATTAATGCTCCAAAGTCCATTGTACAAAAGGAAAAAAGTTCATTATTACAATACAATGTTGAACTTAAGAAGTTGAATAGTATATTAAATAGTATTAAAAATTGAATATGAAATTTGATAAATCAAAGTTACCTAGTAGACATGTTTCTGTAGGAGTCAAAAGTGCACCTCACAGATCTATGTATCATGCTATGGGTTTAAAAAATGAAGATATTGAAAAACCTTTTGTAGGTGTCGCCACAACATGGAATGAAGCCGCTCCGTGCAATATTACTTTATCAAGGCAGGCTCAGTCTGTAAAAAAGGGAGTTAAATTAGCAGGAGGCACTCCTAGAGAATTCACAACTATTACAGTAACAGACGGTATAGCTATGGGGCATGCTGGAATGAAAGCTTCTTTAATTAGTCGTGAGATTATTGCTGACTCTGTTGAGCTTACAATGAGAGGACATTGTTACGATGCATTAGTTGGTTTAGCAGGGTGTGATAAATCTTTACCAGGTTTAATGATGGTAATGCTTAGATTAAATGTTCCTTCAGTTTTTATGTATGGTGGATCAATATTACCAGGTAGATTTAAAGGTAAAGATGTAACTATAGTTGATGTTTTTGAAGGTGTTGGAAAATATTCAACAGGGTCAATCTCAAAGAAAGATTTGGATGAATTGGAAAGTTTAGCTTGTCCATCTGCTGGTTCTTGTGGCGGTCAATTCACAGCTAACACAATGGCATGTGTTTCAGAAGCTATTGGCTTAGCTTTACCTGGTTCTGCTGGCACACCAGCTGTCTACGAATCTAGAGATAAGTTTGCTGTTTCAAGCGGTGAAGCTGTTATGAACTTAATAAAAAATAATATTCGTCCAAGAGATATAGTTACAAAAAAATCACTAGAAAATGCTGCCGTAATTGTTGCAGCTTCAGGAGGCTCTACTAATGCAGCGTTACATTTACCAGCTATTGCAAATGAAGCTGGTATTAAATTTACATTAGAAGATGTAACAAATATTTCTAAAAGAACCCCTTATATAGCTGATTTAAAACCAGGAGGTAAATTTGTGGCTAAAGATTTATATGAAATAGGAGGAGTTCCTATCTTAATTAAAGCATTACTTGATGGTGATCTTTTACACAAAGATTGTATGACTGTTACTGGGAAAACAATTTCTGAAAATCATGCAGATATAAAATTTCCTACTGATCAAAAAATTATTTACAGTACAACAAAACCTTTAAGTCAATCAGGTGGCTTTGCAGGATTAAAAGGAAATTTGGCACCTGATGGAGCAATACTTAAGGTTGCTGGGTTAAAGAGAAAAAAATTTAAAGGTCAAGCAAAATGTTTTGATGACGAAGAGTCAGCTTTAAATGCTGTGTTAAATAAAAAAATAAAAGCTGGAGATGTTGTCGTAATTAGATATGAAGGTCCCAAAGGTAGCCCAGGTATGCCCGAGATGTTATCAACTACTGCAGCTATATATGGACAAGATTTAGGTGAAGATGTTGCTCTTATTACTGACGGCCGTTTTTCTGGAGGTACACATGGATTTTCAGTTGGACATATTGGACCGGAGGCTGCTGTTGGTGGCCCAATTGCTCTTTTAAAAAATGGAGATATTGTAGAAATAGATATCGAAAAAGGTAGTATAAATGCAATTCTTACACAAGATGAATTTAAACTAAGAAAAAATGAATGGAAACCTAAAATAACTGAATACACAACTGGAACCTTATGGAAGTATTCACAGTCTGTAGGTCCGGCATTTGAAGGTGCTGTTACACACCCTGGAGCATCTAAAGAAAAAAAATGCTATGCCGACATTTAAAAATGAAAATTAGACCTGTTATTTTATGTGGTGGAGCTGGAACGAGACTTTGGCCACAATCAAAAAATAATCTTGCAAAACAATTTATTGATTTTGGTGGCTGGAATTTACTAGAAAAAACTTTAGAAAGAATCAATACTTCAATTTATGACCATCCTATTATAAGCACAAATAAAAAATATCTCAAAGAAGTTAAAAAATATTTAAAAAAATTTAAAATAAAGAAATACATTATAGTTTTAGAGCCAACTAAACAAAATACAGCTCCAGCAATTTTAGCATCAGCTTTAATAAATGAAATAGAAAATAAACAACCATTAATGTTTTTTCCTGCTGACCATCTAATAGAAAAAATAAGTACATTTAATAAAGAAATAATTCGTAATAAAAAAAATTTAACAAATGAAAATATATTTATTTTTGGCATTAAACCAACATCACCTTCCAGTGAATATGGTTATTTTTTATCAAAAAAAAATAAAAAAAATGTCAATAATGTTTCAAAATTTATTGAAAAACCCAATAAAGAAAAAGCAAAAAAAGTTATAAAAAAAAATGGATATTGGAATTCAGGAATGTTTTTTATGAGAAAAGATTCTATAATTTTCAACTTTAAGAAATATCAACCTGTTATTTATAAAAACTGTTTAAATGCTGTTTTAAAATCAAAATTTAAAAATAATACTTATTTTTTGAACAAAACTTCATTTGCAAAAGCTATACCAAAATCTTTTGACTATGCAATTTTAGAAAAAACTAACAAAATTAATGCCATCAAATTAGATATACCATGGTCAGATCTTGGAAGTTGGAGGGAAATTTCTAAAATGTATAAAAAAAATATACTTAAATATTTTAATAAAAAGAATGTTTATTATAGGCCCTGGGGAAGATATGTAAATTTGTTTAAAGGAAAAGGCTTTTTAGTTAAAGAGTTATTTGTCAAACCAAACGCGTCGTTAAGTTTACAGAAACATTTTTATCGATCAGAACATTGGATGATCACACAAGGTGTTCCTAAAATTACAATTAATAAAGAAGTCTTTTATAAAAAAAAAAATGAATCAGTTTTTATTCCACAAGGTGCCAAGCATAGAATCCAAAATACTTACAATATACCAGTTAAAATTATAGAAGTTCAAACAGGATCAATACTTAAAGAAAGTGATATAATCAGATATCAAGATATTTATAATAGGTCTTAGAAAATTATACATTCAACTGGCACATGATCTGAAGGTTTTATCTGGCTTCGTATTTTTTTAACTATTTCAATTTTGTCAACATGACCAATGAGTGAAGAAGAAATTAACACATGGTCAATTCTCAAACCATTATTTTTTACCCATGAACCTTTCATGTAATCCCAAAATGTAAAGTATCCTTCTTTTTTGTTAAAACTTCTAAAAACGTCAGTTAATCCAAGATTTATTATTTCTCTATATTTTTTTCTCATCTCAATCCTAAACAACGCATCATCTAAATATTTTTCTGGCGCATAAACATCAACTTCTTCAGGTATTATATTAAAATCACCCGCAATAATTATTAAACTATCATCTTTAATCTTTTTTTTTAAATATTTTATCAATAAATCTAACCAAGTAACTTTATAAAAGTATTTTTCTGTATCAACTGGATTTCCATTAGGAACGTAAATGTTTATCAAATCAACATTTTTATTTTTTAATTTAATTTTACTAGATATAAATCTTGATTGTTTAACTTTATCACCAGGTAAAAGATGATTTATTTCATCAAGTTTTACTTTAGATAGAATTGCGACTCCGTTATAACTTTTTTGTCCATGCACATAAGATATGTATCCGAGTTTTTTAAAATCATCATAAGGAAAATCTGGATCTTGTACTTTAATTTCTTGTAAAAGCAAAATATCAGGTTGACTCTTATTTATATATTCTTTTATATTATCTAATCTTGCCCGAACGGAATTTACATTCCATGAAGAAATTTTCATTAAAATGAGAAAGAAACACCACAACCACAGGAAGATTTTGTTTTAGGATTTGTTATTTTAAAAGAACTTCCAATCAATTCTTCTGAAAAATCAATTACTGACCCCTTAAGCATATCAAGTGATGATTTGTCTATTATAATATTATCGTGTTTTGAATCGTCGTTATCAATTTTGCTGTCAAAAGTGAAATCATACTTAAATCCAGAGCACCCACCACCTTTTACAGCTATTCTAAAAAAAGTTCCATCTGGCTTTTTTTTAATTAATTGATTTATTTTTTCCACAGCTTTTTGGCTGAAATTAATTTCTTTAATCATTTTAAACTAGTCTATTATAATATAATCCTCTTAGTTGAATTATGCAAAAAAATTATAAAGAAAATAATTTAAAAAAATATGCTACAAAATCAATCAATAGCAACGGAAGAATTTTTAAAGAATCAGAGAGTTTCACTAGATCGCCATACCAAAGAGATAGGGATAGAATCATTCATTCATCATCATTTAGGAGATTAAAACACAAAACTCAAGTTTTCGTTAACACTGAAGGAGATCATTACAGAACTAGATTGACGCACTCTATGGAGGTATCTCAAATAGCCAGAACACTTGCAAGAGCTTTGGATTTGAATGAAGACTTAAGTGAAACATTAAGCTTAGCGCATGATTTAGGACATACTCCTTTTGGTCATGCAGGTGAAAAAGTTTTAAGCGAATGCATGGATAAGTATGGAGGTTTTGACCATAATTTACAAACTATAAGAATAGTAACGTGCATAGAAAATAAGTACTATAAATTTAATGGTTTAAATTTAACATTAGAAACTTTAGATGGTTTAATTAAACACAATGGCCCTTTAAAGAATTTAAAAATATTTAAAAATATTTTAAATGATAAACTGATATATAAAAAAATAACTTTAAATACATTTCCTTCACTAGAAGCCCAAGTTGCAAGTATATCTGATGATATTGCATATAATAATCATGATCTTGAAGATGGATTAAGAGCAGGATTATTTACAATTAAAAAAGTCAGTGAAATTCCATACATTTCTAAAATTGTAAATAAACACTTTAAGAATATTAAAAAGTTTAGAAAAGAAATAATAATAAATCAAATAGTAAGAAACTTAATTAATATAATGGTAGAAGACGTAATTCAAAATACAAATAAAAATTTAAAAAAAATTAAACCAGTAAATATAAGTGACATTTATACACAAGATAGATTAATTGTTGATTTTTCTGATAGAATGAAAACTATAGACAAGCAAATAAAAGGTTTTTTATTATCCAATATGTATAATCATAAAAATGTAATTGTTAATACAAATAAAGGAAAAAGAATTATAAATGATTTATTTTCTTATTTGATTAAAAATTCTAAAAAATATATAAATAAAAGTTTTTTTAAAAATGATACAAAGGAAAGAGTAATCTCAGATTTTATTGCAGGTATGACAGACAGATATGCAATTAATTTACATAAAAAAATAAAATGAATTTATTTTCAGAATACCAAACAAAAATATTTAAAATTTTAAAACAATTAGAAAAAAAAAAAATAATAATTCTTTCAAATAAACTTAAAAGTATAAAAGTCGAGCTGCCACCAAAAAATCAAAAAGCTGATCTATCTTGTAATGTAGCTATGATTCTAGCTAAAGAAAATAATACATCTCCAGTTAAATTAGCTGAGATTTTAAAGATACATCTTCTAAAAAATTTTAAAGAATTTAATAAAATTGAAATAGCTTCACCAGGATTTTTAAATATATTCTTTGATATTTCTTTTTGGAAAATATACTTATCAGAAATTATTTCATTAGGGGCTATATATGGTTCTAATTTTATTTTTAAAAACAAGTTTAATATTGAATTTGTTTCAGCTAATCCTACTGGTCCGCTTCATGTCGGTCATTGTCGTGGTGCCATATTGGGAGATACTCTCTGTAACTTATTAGCTTTTAATGGACACAAAATTGATAAAGAATACTATGTAAATGATTATGGAGTTCAAATTAAAAACTTTGTCTCTTCAGTTTACTTTCGTATAGTTGAAATTAATAATAACAAACCATTTCCCAATGATATAAATCTGTATCCAGGTGATTATGTTATTGATATTGCAAAAAAAATAATCAAAAATAAATCTATAAATAATTTTACAAGTTTTGATAAAATTTATAATAAATTATCTACACTATCACTAAAATACTCAATGGAATTGATTAAGAGTAATTTAAATTTATTAGGTATTAAACATGATAACTTTGTTTATGAGTCTAACTTAATAAAAAATAATGAAGTAAAAAAAATAATAAACAAATTAAAAAAAAATAATTATATATACAACGGTGTATTGGAAGCTCCTAAAGGTGAAAAAAATAATGATTGGAAAGAACGGAAACAACTACTTTTTAAATCAACATTATTTGGTGATGATGTTGATAGACCTTTACAAAAAGCAGATGGAACTTGGACATATTTCGCTGGTGATATGGCTTATCATGCAAATAAAATTTCTAGAAATTATTCCGTTTTAATTAATGTTCTTGGATCTGATCATTCGGGTTATATTAAAAGAATTACATCTGCTACTGAAGCTATTTCAAAAAACAAAACTAAATTGATATGTAAAGTATCCCAGCTAGTTAAATTATTTAAAAACGGACAACCCTTTAAAATGTCAAAAAGGAAAGGTGATTATATTACAGTTGAAGATTTAGTCGCTGAAGTTGGTAAAGATTCTACAAGATTTATGATGTTAAATAGAAGCAATGATGTTGAGCTAGATTTTGATTTTCAAAAAGTAACTGAAAAATCTAAAGACAATCCTGTATTTTATGTTCAATATGCTTATGCACGAATAAATTCTGTTTTTAAAATACTTAATTTAAATTTGGAAAAAAAAATAAAAATAGATAATAACAATTTTTCTTTAAATGAATATGAATTAGGAATATTAAAAAAAATTGCTGAATGGCCAAAATGCGTCGAAGTTTCATCTGCTAAATTAGAACCCCACAGAATACCTTTTTATCTTTATGAGCTTGCATCATTATTTCATTCCTATTGGACTTTGGGTAAAGATAATGAAGAATTTAGATTAATATCAAAAAATGATAATTTAAACTATTCCAGATTAGGTATTTTACAAGCACTATCTATTGTAATAAAAAATGGCATGACTATTTTAGGAGTATCTACACCAAAGAAAATGTAATGTTTAAAAAAATCAAAAATATCTCATTCTTTTTAACTTTAATTGCATCTTTTTTTTTTGTAATTAAATACTATTTTTCAGAAGTAAATATTTCTTTTACAAACAAATCCCGATCTTTTTATTTTTCATCTTCATCTTTGGATAAAGCTGACATTCCTTTATTAAAAAATGACACGAATAATATAATTTCTTTTGTTGATGATCTGCAAGTTTATAAAAAAAAAAGAAAAAAAAGATTTTGGGAAAAATTAATTAATAATGATAACTAATAGAAAAGCAATTATTTTTGGTTTAAAAGGCTATTATTTGAATAATAATGAAAAAATTTTTTTTAAAAAAACTAAACCATGGGGGATAATTCTTTTTTCACGTAACATTAAAAGCATTAACCAATTAAGAAAGTTAATTAAGCAAATTAAAAAAAATCAAAAAGATAAAAATTTTCCAATTCTAATAGATCAAGAGGGAGGTAGAGTCTGTAGATTAAATAATATTATTAATCTTACTTACTTTTCCCAGGAGTTTTTTGGCAAACTTTATCATTTTGATAAAAAATTATTTTATAGTCTTTATAATCTTTATGTTGATAAGGTATGTTCCATTTTTAATTATGTAGGTATAAATATTAATACAGTTCCCGTCCTTGATGTATTAAGAAAAAAGTCTCATAATATTATTGGCAGTAGATCATTTTCTAAAAATCCATCTGAGGTCTCAAAGTTGGGAGCCATTTGTGTAAATCTTTTTAAAAAAAATAAAATAGGAACTGTAATTAAACATATACCTGGTCATGGTTTAGCAGCGAGCGATAGTCATTTTAAAACTCCAAATATTAAAAGTAAAAAAAAACTACTGATAGAAAATGATTTTAAACCTTTCAAAAATAGCAAATCTTTTTTTGCTATGACAGCACATATAATTTATTCATCGTATGATTCGAAGAATACTGCAACGCATTCAAAAATAATAATAAAAAATATAATTAGAAAACATATTAAATTTAAAGGTTTATTAATTTCTGATGATATATCTATGAAATCACTTAAGTATAGTATTGAGAAAAATGCACTTTTAGCAATAAAATCAGGCTGCAACTTAATACTTCATTGTAATGCTAAAATGAATGAAATGAGAAGAATTGCAAAAGTTGTACCCAATATTGATAAATTTACTATAAAAAAAACATCACATTTTTATAATTTTTTAATATAATGTTATTTGTTGATGGATTTAGCAAATAATATTATTAAAATAAATATTGACAATTATTCAGGTCCTTTGGATGTATTGCTTGAGCTTGCCAAAACTCAGAAAGTAGATTTAAATAATATATCTATAACTCAATTAGCAGATCAATTTATTGATTTTATCAGACAAGTAAAAGAAACTAATCTGGACTTAGCGTCTGAATATTTACTTATGGCTACTTGGCTAGCATATTTAAAGTCTAAACTTTTACTTCCAGACGAAGAAGAAGATGAATTTAAAGCAAGTGAAGTTGCTGAAAAATTAAAATTACAACTTAAAAAGTTAGAATTAATAAGATTATTATCTGATAAATTATTAAAAAAAAATAGACTAGGTGTTGACGTTCATATGAGAGGCATGACTAAAGGAATAAGAACAATAAAAAACTCTAAATATTCATTAACTTTATTTGAATTATTAAAAGCATATTCTGCACAAGTAATGAAAAAGAATTTTTTATCAATTAATATTGCAAAATTACCTGTTTGTACTACCGAACAGGGTATAGAAATAATTAAATCTAACATAAGAAATCTTGCCGATTGGAAAAATGTATATGATTTAATTCCTATTAATTTTAAAAAAACATATAAACTAAAAAAAACTGGCTTAACTGGACTCTTTTCTGCTTCACTCGAACTTACAAAAGAAGGTATTATTGATATAATGCAAAAAAAAGATTTTGATAAACTTCTAATAAAAGAAAAAAAATGAATAAAAATTATGTTAAAAAAATTTTAAAATTTCCAAGTTCATCAAACAGTTTAGAAAAAAAAATTGAAGCTATTTTGTTCTCTGCAGAAGAACCTTTGGATCAAGAAAGCATTCAAGAAAAATTAAATACTAAAACTAGTGTGACTAAACAATTAAATTCCTTACAAGATCAATATAAAAATAGAGGAATAAATCTTATATGCATATCAAAAAAATGGTCTTTTCGAACATCTTTAAGTCTTTCAAAATTTATGAGTCAACAAGTACAAATTAAAAAGAAACTCTCAAGAGCTACTGTAGAAACATTAGCTATCATAGTATACCATCAACCTGTTACAAGATCTGAAATAGAGGAGGTTAGAGGTGTTAGTTTCGCTACAGGAACATTAGAAACTTTACTTGAATTAAACTGGGTAAGACCTGCCGGCAGAAAAAATGTACCAGGCAAGCCTATTCAGTATATTACTACGGAAGATTTCTTAAGTCATTTTAATTTACAAAAATTAACAGACTTGCCTAATGTAGAGGAACTTACATCAGCAGGTTTAATAGATAACGCAAGTGTAGATTCGTCAATATTTGGTACTAGTAAGTTTTTTAAGGAACAATCTAATGAGAAAAAGGAAAATATTTATTCAAATATTGACGATATGTTGAAACAATCACTCAAACCTGAAGATGAATGAAAAAGATACCTTTGATAACTTAAAAAAATTGTATATAATTTATTTATGAGTATAGGATTTTGGCAAATTGCAATAGTAGTAGTGCTTGTAGTGCTTCTTTTTGGAAGAGGAAAAATCTCAGATTTAATGGGTGACGTTGCAAAAGGAATTAAAAGTTTTAAAAAAGGTATGAAAGATCCTACTGAAGAAAAATCTAGCGAAGATTCTAATTTAGATAAAAAATAAAAAAAATGCCACAAATTGGATGGTTTGAAATACTAATAGTAGTAATTTTAGCTATTGTAATAATTGGACCGAAAGATTTTCCGATTGTAGTTAAAAAAATTGGTTCTTGGGTAGGTTCATTAAAAAGTTATTTCAACGAAGTACAAAAAGACATTTCTGAAGTTGAGAATTCAGTTGAAAACGAACTTTCGTTTAAAGATAATATCTCAGATTTAACGGGTAATAAAAACAAAGATGAATGATGATAAAGTTAAAAAAAATAGCTTCATCGGACATCTTACAGAGTTAAGATCTCGACTTATTAAAATATTTATTTTTATACTTAGTTTTTTTATAATCTGTTATTTTTTTTCTGAAAATATATATTCTTTTCTATTAGAACCTTATGCTAACGCTGTAAAAGATGACGATGTTAATAGAAGAATGATTTTTACAGCTTTACATGAAACCTTTATTACTTATTTAAAAGTAGCTTTTTTTACTTCAGTTTTTATTTCAAGCCCTATAATTTTTACTCAAATTTGGAAATTTGTTGCTCCCGGATTATACAAAAATG
>Ga0114997_10003713_pt1 | contig 11934 bp, 8 predicted proteins | sample ArcticOcean_MG_C_2_FD_87045 | JGI IMG/M metagenome (GOLD analysis project Ga0114997, IMG submission 87045) | Marine microbial communities from western Arctic Ocean - ArcticOcean_MG_CB4_136 | ecosystem: Environmental > Aquatic > Marine > Oceanic | place: Arctic Ocean: Canada Basin | collected... | reverse complement strand
GTTATAAATTGGAAAAATGTGGTTTTGGGAAAAAATAATATAATAGGTCCATATGTAGTAATTGGAAATCACGCTCAACACCCTAAGCAAAAAAGTTTTGGGAAAATTATAATAGGTAATAATAATACTTTTAATGAATACTGTAATGTACACCTCCCAACAAAATTATCTTTGGAGACGGTAATAGGTAATGATAATTATTTTATGAATTCTACAACTGTGGATCATGACTGTATTATTGAAAATAATGTAATATTGAGTAGTAATGTTATATTAGGTGGGAATGTTTATATAATGCAGGGAGCACAATTGGGTATAAGAACAACAGTTCATCAAAATCAAATAATTGGATCATACTCAATGATTGGAATGAATTCTGTTATAACAAAAAAAAAATCTATACTTCCTGGATACGTCTATTTTGGAAATACAGTTAAAAAGATTAAAAAAAATACATTAGGCCTTAAAAGAAACAAAATTAATTCAGATATTTTAAAAAAAGAGAATATAAGATTCATCAAGATAAATAAAAAAAGAAAATAATGAAAAAAGATATTGCTATACTTTTACCCTACAAAGAAAAATACAATATTAAACAAGCTGGGGCTGCCTCAATATGGGTTAAAGATTATTTAACGTTATCAAAATTAAATTCTAGAACAGTTGTTTATGGGAATTTAGATGATAAATTAAAGCCATTAACAAAAAATTTTAAAAATATTAATTTAGAAAAGAAAATAATCAGAAAAAATATTTCTTACACAAAAAAACTTTATAAAGAATATCTTATTAACAATTTTTCTATTATAGAAATTCATAATAGACCTGAATCATTATTATATTTGATTAGGAAAAGTGTAAAATCAAAATTGTTATTTGTGTTTCACAATAATCCAAAAGAAATGAGAGGATCATCGACCATTAAAGAAAGACTTTTCATAGCTCAAAAAACTGACCAAATTTATTTCGTTAGTAAATGGGTAAAAGACAAATTCTTTGAAGGTCTGCCTTATATTAATAGAAATAATTGTGAAATATTATATCCTGGCATTAAACCCCTATCTACTTTCCCCAAAAAACAAAAATTAGTAATATTTTGTGGAAAGCTTAATTCATCAAAAGGATATGATATTTTTGGCACTGCTATAATAAAAATTTTAGATAAATTTAATGATTGGAAAGCTATAGCAATAGGAAATGAACCAAGAGAACAATATCATTTTTCTCATAAAAATTTCAAAATTTTAGATTGGATTCAGCATAGAGAAATTCTTAAATATTACTCTAAAGCAGCCATATCTGTTGTTCCATCAAAGTGGCTTGAGCCATTTGGTAGAACAGCAATGGAATCTGCTGCTCACGGGTGTGCAACAATCACAAGTAAAAATGGTGGGTTGCCTGAAACTTTTGATAATGAGCTTTTTTTAGAAAATATATCTAGCAAAGAAATATACCGTCTTATCTTTAAATTAATTAATAATAAAAAACTAAGAGAAAAGGTTCAAAGGAAAAACTTTTTAAATGTTAAGCATAAAATAAAAAATAAGGTTAAACAATTAGATGATTTTAAAAATTATTTGTTAAGCTCAGAATTTAATTTTAATAAAGGACCAAAACTAAAAATATTACACATATCACAATTTGACGACCGTAATAATTATCGACTATTTAACATCTCTATTTCTAGTAAATTATCAAAAGGTTTTATACGAAATGGACACGATGTAATAAATTTTAGCTATAGAAATTTTTTGAATAAGAATATTTTAAAAGATAGAAACGAAACGATTAATCAAAAAGTTTTAGATATATCTAATAATTACAAACCTGATTTAGTTATTCTTGGTCATAATAATTTTTTATATCAAAAAAATATTGAGTTACTGAAATCTAAATATGATTCTAAAATTTGTTTATGGTATGAAGATGCCCTAGGTAAAAAGGGGGATGGACCACAATGGAGGGAAAATCTTGATCTAATTGAAAAAAATAATCAACTTATTGACTCTTATTTTACCACAACTCATCCAGATGAAATTTTTACTAAAATCAACAGAAATAAATTAAATCACTTACCAATACCTGTGGATGAAAATATTGAAAATTTGAAGTTATATGAAAACAAAATTAATTATAAAGATCTTTTTTTTGCATTAAGTCACGGTGTAAATTTTGGAAAATTGAAAAAAGGGAAATATGATGAACGAGAGGATTTTATTCAAAAACTAATGACTAAATATCCTAATATAAATTATAATATTTTGGGTATGGCAGATGAAAACCCGAAGTGGAATTATGATTACTATAACGAGCTAAATAAATGTAAAATTGCTTTGAATTTAAGTAGAGGTAAACCTATTAAGCTTACATCAAGTAATAGAATCGCTTCATTGATAGGTAATGGAATTTACACCTTTATTGACATTGGAACTCAATATAACAAGATTTTCAATGAAAATGAAGTTGGATCTTATAGTTCTGTTAAGGATTTAGGAAGTAAGATTGAGCACCTGCTATCAAATCCAGATAAGATTAAAAAATATGCTAAGAATGGTAGAGAAAAGTATTTTAAACTTTTTAATAATAAAATTATATCTGAAGATATAATAAAAAAAACATTTTAATAAATGACTTTTAGAGTTGCTTTAATTGGTTATGGTTATTGGGGTCCTAAACTTGCTAGAAATATTAATAATTCTAACAATTTTAAGATTAAATATATAATTGATAATTCAAAAAAAAATTTAGATAAAGCTAAAAAAGATTTTCCCATAGCTAAACTTCTAAAAACTTATACTAGTTTAAAAAAAAATGATATCGATTTAGTTGTCATTTCATCTCCAACTAAAACTCATTATAAAATAGCAAAACACTTTTTAGATTTTAGTCATGTTTTGGTAGAAAAACCTCTGTCTCTTAACTCAAAGGATATTGTAGACCTAGAAAGAAAAGCTAAAAAAAATAACAAATTGTTATTTGTTGATTATCCCTTTCTTTTTTCTGGCTCAATTAATTTCATAAAAACAATTATAAAAAATAAAAAATATGGTAAACTTTTAGAAATTGAAAGTTTTAGAGAACAGGCACCAATTAGGCAAGATGCCGATGTAGTTTGGGACCTTGGTGTTCATGATATATCAATATTAAAACATTGGTTGAATCAAAACCCAATAAAAATAAAATCTATTAAATATAATACAGTCAAAACATCGAAGAAAGATACTGCTTACATAAACCTTGAATATAAGAATAATATAAAGGTTTTTATTAAAAATTCTTGGATATCACCAACCAAAATCAGACTTATTAAATTAAGATTTACAAGAGCGATAATTTATTGTGATGAAAATGAGCCAATTTATAAACTAAAGATTTACACTAAAAAAAATAGTTCTAGTCTTGTTTATAAACTTGATGTACCTGAGCTTGATTTATCAGAACCTCTTTATAATTTAATTGAGTATGTTGGCAACAGTATTTCTAAAAATAAAAATTCAATTTTTAGTAAAAATTTTAATCTAGATATAACTAAAGTTCTTGAAAAAATCTAATATGATTAAATTTTTAGATTTATACAAACAGGATAAAAAATTACATAAAGAAATATTAAAAGATATAAAAATATTATTTAAAAAAGGTGATTTCATTTTAGGTAAGGCGGTTTTGGAATTTGAAAATAATTTCAAAATTTTTTGTAAATCTAAATATGCTATAAGTTGTGGAAATGGTACAGATGCACTAACTATTGCTTTAAAATCTTTAAGTTTACCCAATTATTCAGAAGTGATAATTCCCGCCATGACATATTGCTCTACAGCATTTGCCGTTATTAATGCCGGGTTAACACCCATATTGGTTGATACTGAATTTTTAAAACCAACAATTGATTTAATTGATTTAAGAAAAAAAATAAATAAAAGAACTAAAGTAATTCTTCCAGTTCATTTATACGGCTCTGTAGCAAATCTTAATGGTATAAAACAAATAATTAAAAAAAAAGATATATATTTAGTAGATGATTGTGCGCAAGCACACGGTGCTTATGATGATTCATCTAATTCATTAGATAAAAAACCAATTGGATCTGCAGCAGATATTTCGTGTTTTAGCTTATATCCAGGGAAAAACCTTGGAGCCTATGGTGATGGTGGAATTATAACCACTAATAATAAGAAACTTTATAATAAGATAAAAAGAATTAGAAATCTTGGCTCTGACAAAAAATTTGTACATGACTTTGTGGGGATGAATAGTCGTCTAGATACTATTCAAGCAATAATATTAAATAAAAAAATAAAAAATTTGTCAAATTATAACAAGAATAGACAAAAAATTGCTAAATTTTATAATGAAAATATTATTAATAAAAAAATAGTAAAATTAAATTATTCTAAATCTTGCGTTTATCATCAATATGTAATTTTAGTAAAAGATAAAAAAAAACTTATTCATGAGTTTAATTTAAAAAAGATAGGATTTGGTTTCCATTATCCATTTGCAATTCATCAACTAGAAATTTTCAAAAATAAATATAAAGATAAAAAATTTGTTAACTCAGAAAGACTAGCAAAAGAAGGCATAAGCATACCTATAGATCCCAATCTTAATCAAAAAGATCTGAACATCATAGTGAATACACTAAATGGTCTCTAAAAATAATCATGTTTTAATATTAAAAAATGATGCAGTAGGTGACTTGTGTCAAAGTCTTAACGCTATAAATAATATAATTAACAATAATAAAGATAAAAAAATTTTAATCTATTTATCTGAACGAAGTCAGAAATTTAATTTTTTAATTAATAGTGATAATGCAGTATTTAAAAAACTTAACTATGATTTGTCCTTAATAGAAAAAATTAAATTAATATATTTTTTATGTATTACTAAAATTTCAGATATTTATATACTTACACCTAAAAATTTTTATTATTATTTACCTTATATATTTAGAGGTATTAAATTTCACGCAATATGCATAAATGGTCACAGGAACTATAAAAGACCCAATGAATATCTAAGAAAATTTTTATATAAATATGTAGTTAATGATCGTGGTGCCACATATAAAAGAGATCACACATCTGAAATACAACATAAATTAACATTTAATGGTAATCCTATTATAAAAAAAAAGATATTAGTAAATCCATCAAGATTTTTAAAATCTCATTTACCTAATAATTATATATATTTTCATCTTAAAAAAGATGTTACGGATAAATTATCTTGGGATATGTCTGTTCTTAAATTATTATTTAATGAGCTGTTGAAATATTATGACTACGTTGTCTTTACAAGAGATTTAGAAAAATTAAAACACGTAGATGACATATATCATCAGTTTAAGGTTGTTGACTTTAACAGCGAACAAATAACAACCAATAAAAATTCAAATTCTAAAATTATTCTTTTCGACAACATAGAAGGTCAAGATCTTTACCACACAATAAATAATTCCGCAAAAATATTAGCATTTCATGGGATGATGACCAACCTCGGATCAATAAATTACAAAAAAATTATTGATTTATGGTTCTGTGATATTAAAAATTTTAATGACTACAGAAATTATAGAAACGCTTTTTATGAGTTTAAACCAGTATATCTTGGTTATAATTTTACTATTCCAAGCAAGGATATACTAAAAACTATTAGAAAAATTTCTTACTCTTTGAAAAATGATGAATAAAAATATTATATTGAGACTATCTAATGAAATTGGAAACCAAATGTTTATGTATGCGGCAGCATACTCAATTGCTAAAAAAATGAATAGAAATTTATTTATAGACGATGAAACAGCATTTCTTTTAAAAAAAAATATTAGCTCTTATGGTTTAAATCATTTTAAAATTACAGCTCCAATAATAAACAATAATTTAAAATTTAAGCATATGAAAGGTTACGTTAAAAGAAAATTTCTTATCAAAACTGATTTTATGAGAAGTCAAAAAAGATTTTTTATTGAGAATAAAGACAAAAATAAAATTACAAATTTTAATTTAGATATATTGGCTGAGTCTTTTGAAGATAACTTTTATTTAGAAGGTCATTTTGAAAGTGAAAAATATTTTAATGACATTCAAAAGGATATCCAAAATGAATTCACTTTTAAAGAAAAAGATTATTTAAAAGATAATTTTTTTTATAGAGAAATCATGAAATCAAATTCCGTTGCAATATGCTTAAGGCAAAATCGTTTTTTGGAGGGTAGGGGTAAATCTACTAATTTAAATAAAGAAAGATCAGAAAATTTTACCCTTGAGCAAATTAGCTACATAAATAAAACTATAAAATTAATTAAGACTAAAATTGAAAAACCAAAATTTTTTTTGTGGTCTAATGATTTCCAATCTGTCCCTGAAAATAAATTTAATTTTGAATATACTAATGTGGATATTACTAAAGTAGACAATGTGGATGACACTAGAATTTTAAGTCTTTTTCTATTAAAAAGTTGCAAACATTTTATAACCACAGCATCTTCGTTCAATTGGTGGGGGGCTTGGCTTTCCTCAAGTCCTGATAAATTAGTTTATAGGCCGTCTGGAAAAAACTTTTCAAATTATAAAATTAACAATAAAGACTTTTGGCCGTCTGATTGGTTTATAGTTTAATGAAAATTGCATATCGAGCCGACATAGATGGTTTAAGAGCATTATCAGTTATTGCGGTTATCTTTTATCATGCTGATTTTTATTTTAATAATCAGTATTTAATTCAAGGTGGTTATATTGGTGTTGATATTTTTTTTGTTATTTCTGGTTATCTAATCACTTCATTAATCGCAAAGGAATTAAATGACACCAATAGGTTTAATTTTACTCACTTTTATTTGCGTAGAGCTAGGCGTATTTTACCAGTTCTTATAATAGTAATTCTTTGTACCATTCCATTTGCCTGGTTTTATTTATTACCCAATTCTTTAATTGATTTTTCTAGTTCAATTTTTTTCTCAACATTTTTTACTTCAAATTTATTTTTTAATAATATTGGTCATGATTATGGTAACGTTTTATCTATAGCAAAACCATTTCTACACACATGGTCCCTTTCAGTCGAAGAACAATTTTATATTATATACCCATTATTTTTTATTTTCTTTTCTAAACTTATTAAAAGTAAACTTTTATTCCTATTAATTTTTATATCTCTTGTTTCTTTGATTTTAGCACAATTTGGTAGTGTATTTTTTTCTATAAGTAATTTTTATCTATTACCCACACGTATTTGGGAAATTTTCTGTGGAGCTATATTGGTTTTAATTAAGGAGAAAGATAATAATTATAAATCTTTTAAAGATATCATTTCATACGTAGGACTAATATTAATTTTACTATCTTTTCATTTTTTTAAAGATGATACATTGCACCCATCTTTTATAACTCTTATACCAATTATAGGAACCATGCTTGTGATAAGATACTCTGATAATAATCTTATTTCTAAATTTTTATCACACAATTTTTTGGTTTTTATTGGTCTTATTTCTTATTCTTTATATCTATGGCATTATCCTATTTTTTCTTTTTCTGAAATTTTAGGTTTTGAATCATCCAATATTAACAAAATCATCTTAATATTAATCTCATTTGTTCTATCAATAATTTCTTACTATCTGATTGAAAAAAAATTTAGAAATAAAGTATCAGTTAATAACAATTTTTTTGTATTTTACTTAATTATTTCAATAATGATTATTTCTGCTTTTACTTTTATTGTTTATAAAGAAAAGGGTCATCCTAATAGAGCTCATCTAATATTTAAAGATGATTTTACAGAAAAGCCCTGGGAATTACTAAAAGTTGATAATAAAATTTGTCATTTAAGAGTAAATGATTTCTGCGATATAAATGTAGGAGGGAAAAGAGGATCTGTTTTTTTAGTTGGAGACTCTCATTTAATTACAATGGGTAAACCTTTGTCTGTGAGTTTAATTAAAGATGACTATAATTTTGTCTCCATGACCAATGGGGGTTGTTATTTTTTTCCAGGTTTTGACTATGTTAATAAAATAACTCATGAAATTCTTTTTGGCTGTAACAAAGAATATCAACAAAAAAGATTAGACTTAATAGGTAATAAAAAAAATCCAATTGTTGTTATTGGTGGTAATCTTAATAGATATTTAAGCAATACAGATGTTCGTGGAATAATGTCACCATTTATTTTCACGAACAATAACAATATTTCAATTGAAGAAAATTTTATTAACTCTATTTATGAACTGCTAAATAATGATATTAAAATTGTATTGATTTACCCTATCCCTGAAATTCCATGGAATCCTTTAAGTGAGATATTTCGTTCTTCTAACTCTAGAAACCTTAAAGATATCAATAAATTTATAACAACAAATGATGTTTTTACTAAATTTAATGATTATAAAATACGAAGTAAAAAATCTTTTGAATTATTAAACAAAATTAACCATAAAAATGTATCCAAAGTTTTTCCACATAAAGTGTTTTGTAATAAAGATAATGGTAAAACTTGTCCCGTACATAATAAGAGCAATATCTTTTATTTTGATAGCGAACATCTTTCAATAACCGGCGCTACCATGTTGCAAAAAGAAATATTAAAATCCATCAATATTCTTGAACAATTATAATCTATATTTTAATTTTGTTTAATGCGTTGTTTTTAAAAAGATTTGCTTCTTTAATATATCTTCTAACCATTTCTGTGGATTTATGTCCTGTCATTGCCATAATGAAACGCTCTTCAGCACTAGATTCAGCTACTGAGGTTGCAAAACCAGACCTCAAGCTATGACCTGAATAATTTTTACTATCTATACCAGCTAATTGTAAATATTCTTTAATGAGTAAAGCAACTGTTTGATCTGTTAACCTTTTCTCAGTTAATTTTGACCCCTTTGAAAACCTTCTAAATAAAGAACCAGAGTTAATTTTTGTTATGTTTATCCAATTTTTTAATGAAACTACTGGACAATAATTAGAGTTGTCAAAGTAGGAGAGAACTTTCTTCGATCCTTAACCAAATTGATCTGTTTTTGATCTTTTAATATTAATCTTAAGACCTTCTGATTCTTTTTTTTCTACATTTAAAATCAATAATGAGGATCTTTGGCCTTTAGATTGGGTTATAATAAGCTAATAAGTATAAATTAATTAAATATGATACAAATTTATTAAATGAATTATATAAATAAATACCACTTGATAGTATATCTGACAAAAAAATGTACAATGAAAATTCAGTTTTAAATATGAACTTTATAAAAGAATTTTTGGGATTTTTATTAATTAGAAAAAAATATTGGTTATTTCCTGTTATATTTGTTCTTGTCATATTTGGTGCACTTATTGTTCTGAGTCAAGGGTCTGCCATAGGCCCGTTTATATATACTATTTTTTAAAATGAGATTTATTTTGGGTATTTCTGCTTTTTATCATGATAGTGCCGCAGCTATTTTGTTAGATGGTAAAATTATAGCAGCAGCTCAAGAAGAAAGATTTACAAGAATAAAACACGATTCTAATTATCCATTTAATGCAGTCCAATTTGTTCTTAAAAAAGCAAATATAAATTTAAATGATGTTGAAAAAATAATATTTTTTGAAAAACCTTTTTTGAAATTTGAAAGACTTTTAGAAACTTATGTTGCTTTTGCTCCATATGGATTTAAATCGTTCTGTAAAGCGATGCCAATATGGCTAAAGAACAAACTTTTTCAAAAAAAAATGCTTTTTAATGAGCTTAAAGAACATGATAAAAATTTCGTTGATGATAGTAAGATTTTTTTTTCTGAACATCACTTAAGTCATGCTGCTAGCGCTTTCTATCCATCTCCATTTAATGAGGCTATAGTTTTAACGGCAGATGGAGTCGGGGAGTGGGCAACAACTACTGTGGCTATTGGCAAAGGAAATGAACTTGAAGTTAAAAAAGAAATACACTTTCCTCACTCTTTGGGTTTGCTTTATTCTGCTTTTACTTATTTTACTGGATTTAAAGTTAATAGTGGTGAATATAAATTAATGGGTTTAGCTCCTTATGGACAGGCAATATATAAAGATAAGATTTTAGATAATCTTATTCATGTAAAAGAAGATGGTTCTTTCAGACTAGATCAATCTTATTTTAATTACGCAACTGGTTTAACAATGACAAGTAATAAGTTTCATGAATTATTTAAAAGTAAACCAAGAGATTCGAAAAAAGAAAATCTTACTCAATTTCATATGGATGTTGCTGCTTCTATACAATCTGTAACAGAAGACATTATGATTAAATTAGTAAAATCTTTAAAAAAAGAGTTTAATATACCAAATTTATGTTTAGCCGGTGGTGTGGCTCTTAATTGTGTTGCGAATGGTAAAATTTTAAAACAAAAAATATTTAAAAATATTTGGATACAACCGGCCTCTGGGGATGCTGGTGGATCTATTGGTGCAGCACTAGCTTATTGGTACTTAGACCAAAAACAAAAAAGGGACATTGATCCAAATGATAGTATGAGCGGCTCTTACTTAGGTCCTGAATTCACAGATAGTGAAATAGAGGATGAATTGATTAATATTGGTGCAAAATTTAAAAAACTTGATGATAATGATTTATTTAATAAGACTGCTGACGATTTATCCAATGGCAATGCTATTGGGTGGTTTCAGGGTCGTATGGAGTTTGGACCACGAGCCCTTGGTGCAAGATCAATATTAGGTGATCCAAGATCACCAACAATGCAAAAAAATTTAAATTTAAAGGTAAAATATAGAGAAAGTTTTAGACCTTTTGCCCCTTCAGTATTAGAGGAGGATCTTGCTGAGTGGTTCAATTTAGATTCTAATAGTCCATACATGCTATTAGTGGCAGATATCAAGCTTGATAAAATAGTTAAAATGACAAAAGAAGATGAAAAACTTTTTGGCATAGATAAACTAAATATTAAAAGATCTGAAATACCAGCTGTAACTCATGTTGATTATTCTGCTAGAGTTCAAACTGTTAATGAAAAAAATAATCCCAGATATTATAATCTTTTAAAAGCTTTTAAAAAAAAAACTAATTGTCCTGTTATAATCAATACTTCCTTCAATGTAAGGGGAGAGCCAATTGTAAATACTCCAAAAGATGCTTTTAACTGCTTTATGGGTACTGGTTTAGACAAGCTTGTAATTGGAAATTTTTATTTGTGTAAAAAAGATCAAAATAACAGTTTAAAAGAAGATTATTCAAAAAATTTTGAATTGGATTAAGGATAAATCAAATAATAGGTTTACTTTTATCGATTTAATCAATTAACCTCCTCAAAATTTAAATGAAGTTTATTTAAAATGTGATGGTCATTGGTCTCCACAGGTTAATATGTGGGCTGCAAAAATTATTTCTAAATTTCTAAATTAATAAACTTTATATTTTAATTTTATTTAATGCATTATTTTTAAATAAATTTGCTTCTTTTATGTATCTTCTTACCATTTCAGTAGTTTTATGTCCTGTCATCGCCATAATGCTTCGCTCTTCTACACCAGACTCAGCCGCTGAAGTCGCAAATCCTGACCTTAGACTATGAGCAGAATAATTCTTACTGTCTATTCCTGCTAATGTTAAATATTCTTTGATGAGTAATGCGACTGTTTGATCTGTTAAACGGCTCTCTGATAAGTTTGATCCTTTGGTAAATCTTCTAAATAAAGGACCTGAATTAATTTTTGAAATTTCTATCCATTTTTGCACTGATACAACTGGGCAGTATTGAGAGCTATCAAAGTAGGGTAGTGCTTTTATAAAACCTTCACCAAATTGATCTGTTTTAGACCTCTTAATATTAATTTTTAAGCCCTCTGCTACGAAATCTAGATCATCATAGTCCAATGAAACTATTTCATTTCTTCTAAAACCACCTGAAAATCCAATTAATATAATTGACCTGTCTCTTAATTTTTTAATCTGTTCCTTTTT
>Ga0114997_10003712_pt1 | contig 11937 bp, 10 predicted proteins | sample ArcticOcean_MG_C_2_FD_87045 | JGI IMG/M metagenome (GOLD analysis project Ga0114997, IMG submission 87045) | Marine microbial communities from western Arctic Ocean - ArcticOcean_MG_CB4_136 | ecosystem: Environmental > Aquatic > Marine > Oceanic | place: Arctic Ocean: Canada Basin | collected... | reverse complement strand
TGTTTAAGTTATGATTTGTAAGTCAGGAGACCTGCCAATAGAGTACAATCATCCTCATTTGATCGGTGAAATCAATTGGACTTAAGCGTTAGCGGTGATTTTTATTATAAACCGCTACGATTCATGAGGGTAATTATCATTTTCGTTGCATAAAAATCTGGCTTAGGCCAAGGAGCGACTATGTTTAAACAATTTTTAATAACTTTTTTATTTTTATCACTAACCTCAATTGCACATGCTGCAGATACAAAGGAAATTTGGATTACACCAGATGCATCTAATTACTCAAGATTAGCAACTGGTTTAGCTGGATCAAATATTACAATTATTTCTAGTGATGAAATAGCTAAGTCTACTGGAAAAGATATTACTGAAATATTAAAATCTTATTCAGGCATTCAGGTCAGAAGTTTGTACTCAGGAATAGATGGTATTAATTCAACGATTGATATGCGGGGCTTTGGTGAAGCAGCTAAATCAAATTTTCTAATGCTACTTAATGGTAGAAGACTTAATGATTTAGATATGGGAAGCGTAAACTTTTCAAATACTCCACTGTCATCAATTGATAGAATAGAAATAGTGCGAGGTAATTCAGCTGGTACTATTTATGGTTCGGGCGCTGTTGGTGGAGCTATTAATATAGTAACCAAGGATAGCAGTGAAGTTTCAGATATTATAAATTTAAGCTATGGATCATTTGATTCAATCAATGTTGATTTTACAGCCTCAATTAATCTTGACAAAAATACAAGCATGATGGTTACAGGCAAAACAAAGGAAACCGATACTTATAGAGAATCTGGTGATTACGATAGAGATGATATTTTATTTAGATTAAACCATAAGAACACTAATCTTAAATCGTACCTAGATATAAGCAGTAGTTCAAAAAACCAATTACTTTCAGGCCCTAGGGTAATAGGAGGAGCATATAATTATCACTTATGTAATCTTTTATCATCAAGTCGGACAGCTAATCATATTGGAGGAAGTTATGATAGGAATGCTAATACGTGCAATGCTACTCAAAGAGATGATTACGCAAATGAAGATAATATATCAATTGCAGGTGGATTAAATCTCATTCAGACTGAAACTAGAAATATTTTAATTGATATATCAGCTAAGTCAAAAGACCAAAAAGCATTTTATGCAGCTAATGGAAATAATTCATCTTCAAATCCAAATAATGGTGATAGTTATGTAGAAACTACATTAGACAATTCACAGTTTTCACTAGTGTTAGATGAGTCATTATTTATTGATAATAATTCTATGATTATAAAATTTGGTGCTGATTTAAGTGATACTGACTATGACTCTAATAGATACAATGTTGAAGGTGGTGCTGTAGGTCAAGTTTTTGACGCTAGTCAAGAAAGCCAAGCATTATTTTTTCAAGCCAGTTTAAATCTACTTGAGCAAGATGCCGTGATGTCATTAGGGATTAGAAAAGAAAATACTGACTTTTATGGAGCAGATACCCTTGATACAAATGTAACAGGTTTTGGATATGGAACAGACCATGAAACATTATCAACTTCAACTAGCAATACAGCTTTTAATATAGGATTTGAAAAAATATTAGACTCAAATACTAAAATTTTTACTAAATATGCTGAGTCTTTTCGTACACCCAATATTGATGAAAGAATTAAAGCTACTACCACTGGGTCATTTGCTTTAAATGACCAAACATCTGATGAAATTGAAATTGGATTAAGATATGAAGATGCATTATTTTATTTTTCTGGAAGTATTTACTCAATGGATACTGAAAGTGAAATCCAATTTGATCAGGATAAAAATACAAATTTAGATCCAATTAGTAGAGAGGGCGTCAACATTGACTTTAATTATCGTGCAAGTGATATGGTAAGACTTAGTGGTTCATATAATTACGTAGATGCAGAATTTACTAGTGGTTCATTATCTATGGGTACGGGGACATACTTGTATGATGGAGTAAGATACTACAATGGCGCTGAAACTTATGGATACTTATCAACTACTGCAATTAATTATCTTGGTTCCGATAGTACAGCCAATCAATCATTTGACTTAACAGGGAATAAAGTCCCATTAGTTGCCCCAGTTAACTACAAGTTTGGTGCTGAGATTGATTTAGACGCTAGAATAACTGCATTAATCGATTTGCAATACGTTGATGAACGATATGTATCTAACGATCAAGAAAATATTGAAACAAAAATTCCTGATTACTATGTAGTAAACACTAAAGTAATTTCATCAAATGGACCGTTATCTTTTTCTGCTGGAATCAAAAATGTATTTAACGAAAAATATTATGATTTTGCTGTATCGAGTACTTTTCATGATGATGATCATTTTGGAACACAAAGTGTATATCCTTTAGCGGAGAGAAATGCCTTTATAAACCTGGGTTATGCCTTTTAATAATTTCCCTCATACAGACCTAAAGTATTGCACTTTAGGTCTGAATTCGGTATGTTCAAAAAGATATGAGTAACATTGGAATTAAGACATCTACGGTATTGGCATTAATTGCTGTTTTAGCATTTAGTAGATTGATTCCGCATCCACCTAATTTTACACCGTTACTTGGCATGGCCGTATTTGCTGGTGCACGATTAGATAACAAGTTATTTGCAATCCTTGCGCCTCTAACAGCAATGTTTTTAAGTGATTTAATTATTGGTCTACACAGCGGAATGAGTATTATTTATTTTGCAATATTAGTTAATGTTCTATTTGGTTTTTATCTAAAAGATCGATCTAGCCCTCTGCAAATTGGTGGTACACTAATTAGTGGCGCACTAATCTTTTTTATAATTACTAATTTTGCTGTTTGGTATGGCGGTAGCTTCTATTCTAATGATCTAGTGGGCTTAATTAGCTGCTATATGATGGGCTTACCATTCTTTCAAAATACCATTATTTCTTCAATAATGTATGGTTTTGCAGCATTTTATTTATTTGAATTCCTTGAAACACGCTATTTTGATAAGCTAAAAAAACAATCCTTTTAGCACTTGAAATAGTGGCACATCGAGACTACTTTTCATGAATTACTAAATAACCACAGGAGATTCTCATAATCATGGATACAACTTTTTCACCCGAAGATACCAAATTTCAACTAGAGGTAAGAACCTTTATCGAAGAAAATTACCCTAAATCATTAAGAGAATCTGTAAATAAAAAAAGAAAAAATGGTGAAGAATTATCGCGTGACGACTTGACAGCATGGCATAAAGTATTAGGTGCACACAATGGTTGGTCTGCTCCAGGATGGCCAGCAAAATTTGGTGGTGCAGAATTTACCCCAACACAAAAATATATATTTGAACAAGAGTGTGCTCGTGGTGAGTGTCAATATATTATTCCATTTGGAATCAATATGTGTGCACCAGTGATCTACACTTTTGGTAATGAAGAACAAAAAGCTCAACATTTACCAGGCATTCTTAGTGGTGAAACTTTTTGGTGCCAAGGATATTCTGAGCCAGGATCTGGTTCTGACTTAGCCTCTTTAAAAACAGCAGCCGTTAAAGAAGGCGATCATTATATTGTTAACGGTCAAAAAACATGGACTACTCTAGCACAACATGCAGATTGGATTTTTTGTTTAGTAAGAACTAATCCTGATGCTGCCAAACCACAAGAAGGTATTTCATTTCTTTTAATAGACATGAAGACTCCAGGCATATCTATCCGACCTATTTACTTAATGGATGGCACTAATGAAGTTAACGAAGTATGGCTTGATAATGTAAAAGTGCCAGTTGAAAATTTAATTGGAACAGAAAACCAAGGTTGGACTTATGCTAAGTTTTTGCTTGCGCATGAAAGATCAGGTATTGCGGGTGTAGCTCGTTCTAAAAAAGCAATTGAAAGAATTAAGCAAATTGCAGCGTCTGAAATGTCTTATGGTGAGCCATTGATTCAAGATCCAGCTTTTATGAGAAAAATTGCTGACACTGAACTTGAGTTAACTGCTTTGGAATATACAGAGCTAAGAACTCTTGCTAAAGCTTCAGCGGGCAAAGGACCTGGTGCAGAATCTTCAATCCTAAAAATCAAAGGTACCGACTTACAGCAGAGTGTAACTGAGCTATGCATGGAAGCTGTTGGATATTATGCAAACCCACATATGGGAACCACTTTAAGTAATGAGTTTGTTGGTCCAGACTATGCGACAAATCTATCTGGAGCCTACTTTAATTTTCGTAAAGCCTCAATTTATGGTGGCTCTAATGAAATTCAGAGAAATATTATTGCCAAGATGGTTCTTGGGCTGTAAGTAAATAATTATAAAATTTAAAGGGCTCTAAAAAAATGGATTTCAATTTTACTGAAGAACAAACATTGCTTGAAAACATGGTAACCTCATTTGTAAGAGATAACTATTCATGGGAAGCACGTGAAGCCATAGTAAAAACAGAAGAGGGCTGGAAGCCTGAAAATTGGAATCAGTTTGCTGAACTTGGTCTATTAGGTGTACCTTTTGCTGAAGAGTTTGGCGGCTTAGGTGGATCAGTTGTCGACACAATGATTGTTATGGAACAATTTGGTAAAGGTCTTGTAGTTGAGCCTTACATGCCTTCAGTAATTCTTGCTGGTGGTTTAATTACATCATTAGGGTCAAAAGAACAAATAGATACTATTGTCCCTACAATTATTTCTGGTGAAGTAAGATATGCATTTGCTCATTCTGAGCCACAAAGTCGTTTTGATTTATTTGATGTTAAAACTTCTGCTGCTGCAAATGGGGATGACTTTATTCTAAACGGATTTAAATCAGTAGTGTTCGGTGGTCCAATTGCTACACACTTGATTGTATCAGCTAGGACTTCTGGTGAGCAAAGAGACACAGATGGTATAACTCTATTTTTAGTCGATAAAAATGCTGAAGGTATAACTATGCAAAACTATCCAACTATTGATGAATACAGAGCATCTGAAGTTGTTATAGAAAATCTAAAAGTTTCTAAGGACATGGTGCTTGGAGAAGTTGATAAAGCCTATGACGCTATTGATGAAAATATTGATAAATCAACAATTGCAGCTTGCGCTGAAGCGTTAGGTGTATTGCAGATATTAAAAGATACAACTATTGACTATTGTAAAAATAGAAAACAGTTTGGACAAGCAATTGGAAAAAATCAAGCTATTCAACACCGTTTAGTCGATATGATGATTGAGTATGAACAATCAAAATCAATTCTTTATATGGCCTGCACCGTTGACTTAAGTAATACAGCTGAAAGAAATAAGGCAGTTTCTGCAGCTAAAGCAAGAATTGGAAAAGCTATCAAGTATGTTGGAGAAAATGCTATTCAATTACATGGTGGTATGGGCATGGTCGATGAGTACATGGTAAGTCATTACTTTAAGCGTGCTACTATGTTAGGAATATTATTTGGTAATGTGGATTATCATATGAAACGTTATTCAGACATTACCCAAGCTAATGTAACTAAGATTACAGACAATCTTACATCACACATCTCTAATCCAAATAATTAGTTTACTGCTTAATTTCAGCAATTGCTCGAATATGTTCTGGTGATAAGCCGCAACAGCCACCAAGAATTTGTACGCCTTCTTTAGCCCATTCTGCAGCTCTTGCCTTTAGCTCATGAGGTTTTATCACTTTATCAAAAATCCAGTTTGGAGATACCCAGCCACCTGAATCTGGATAAACTAAGATTGTTCCATCAAAAACTTCTTTTACAATTTCAATTGACTCACTGACGATAGCAATATCAGTATGCATAATTCCAACAGCATCAATTTCATAGTCTTTTAAAATCTTTATCATTTCTTTAAAAGAGACGTCCACAGAGTCTGTTAGACTTAATATCTCACCACTCTTAGATTTTCTTGTTGAAAACCCCGCCCAAACAGGCTTTTTAGTTTTTTTTGCTGAGTCAAATACAGTTTGTATTCGATCAGGATGATACATCATTTCTAATAAAAGTAGATCACAACCATTATTACTTAAGAATTCTGCCATTTCATCTGTAGCTTCTTGTAGAATAGATTGTTCAAATTGAATCGTGGCATTGGACTGCAGGTCACCATTCGCGATTGGGTATCTGTGAGATAGGGAGCCAGCTATTAAAATATTATCATCGACTTCATCGCGCGCAGCTTTTGCACAATTTATTGCTTTTAAATTAATTTCTTCAAAGTCTTTACCAAATCCAGCGGCGTCTAAGAGCAAGCGGCTTGATGCATAGGTGTTGGTTGTAATTACTTGTGCGCCTGCTTTAATATAATCAAGGTGAACTTCTTTTAAAATTTCGGTATTGCGAGAAGCTGTGCCACACCAGGATTCATCCATTTCGATACCACGTTTTTGTAACTCGGTACCAACTCCACCATCAAGAATTACGATTTCTTTTTGATTTAATTTTTCTTTAATCTTTGAGTATCTTGAAGAAATATTTTTCATTATCTTGATTGGAGCTATATATCAAGATGTCATAATTGACTAATACAAGCTATTAGTCAATTATGATTTATAGAAACTATTTTTTAACTTTTGCAAACATAGCTGCAGTATGTTCGCCACCGTTGAATAGTTGCTTAGCGTTAGTCATGTCAGATATTTCTGACCAATGAGCAGCAATACTATCAGGATTAATATCATCACCAGCAAACCCAACACCTGGAGCTTGTGTAATTTCCACTTTGGCAAATACGCCTGCACCAGCAGATAACATTATACCAGTAGGCGCATCTTCTGATGCCATAAATAGTACGGCAGGAGATACACTTTCAGGTTTTAATTGTTTAAGTACTTCTTCAGGCATGCCAAGGTTTTCAGTCATTCTAGTTGCAGCAACTGGAATTAGTGAATTTACTCTAATATTATTTTTTTGACCTTCGATTCTTAAAGTGTTCATTAAACCTACAACACCCAGCTTTGCTGAGCCGTAGTTGGCTTGACCAAAGTTTCCAAATACACCTGATGAGGAAGATGTCATTACAATTCTCCCATACTGTTGCTCAGCCATAATCGGCCATACTGCTTTAGTACAGTAAACCGAACCCATTAAATGAACATCAACAACAAATTCAAAGTCATCTAAAGTTACTTTTGCAAAAGACTTATCTCTTAGAACTCCAGCATTATTAACTAGAACATCAATTCGACCATATGCATTCATTGTGTCATCAACTAGTTTTTGAACGCCAGTTTTGTCAGTTACACTAGATCCATTTGAGATGGCTTCGCCACCCATATCTTTAATTTCTTGAACGACTTTATCAGCTGCCTCACTTGAGCCACCAGAACCATCAACTGCTCCTCCTAGATCATTAATTACTAATTTTGCACCACGTTGGGCAAACTGAAGGGCATGACATCGACCTAAGCCGCCACCAGAACCGGTTACAATTACAACTTTATTTTCGAAACTTATGGTCATTTATGAACTCCTGATTAACTCTTTTAAATAAGAAAAATTACTTATAACTAAATCAGCATTATTGTAAATATCTTTGTTATCAGTATAGCCATAGTCAACTAAAACAATAGGTATTCCAGCGCCTCGTGCAGCCTTAAGATCAGTTATACTATCACCAACCATGACGGCATCATTTTTCTCTGCACCAAAAAATTCTAAGGTTTTGAGTATTGGCATTGGATCTGGTTTACGTTTTGGAAAAGTATGTGCACCAACTAAATAATCAAATAAATCTAATACTTCTAATTTGGCTAATAGTGTCTTACTAAGTGTCTCATCTTTATTTGTGCAAACTGATAGCCTTACATTATTATTTTTTAAGAACACCAATGTTTCTTTTACGCTGTCATACAACTTACTCTCGTCATCAATATTCTGAGTATAGTGGCTTAAAAATAAATCTAGCATTTTATCAAGCTTCGCATTATCAAATTGAATATCTTTTGCCAGCATAGTTCTCTTAATTAATTCACGTCCACCATAGCCAACCCAATCTCTTATGTCCTCCAAGGTCACCGGTTGTTCACCGTATTGCTCAAGCATATAGTTTACAGAATTTCTAAAATCTGGGGCAGTATCAACTAGGGTGCCATCCAGATCAAATAGCATCATTGTTTTATTGGTAATACTCATATTTATAGGTAAATTTCTGAAATAATTATTTAAGATACATTATATCCTTTATTCATTATTTTCATAAAAAAATCCAATGAAAAAATTAACAACTATTATATTAGCAGCAGGCAAAGGAACTAGGATGAGTTCATCTCGATCCAAAGTACTTCATCCAATTGCTAATCAGTCAATGCTGTCACACGTAATTGATACAAGTCAAAAACTAAAATCAAATAAAATTATAGTTGTGGTAAACAAGTTATTTCAAATTCCAAAAGAAAATTTAAAAACCAATATAACTTATGTAGTTCAAAAAAAACAATTAGGAACAGCAGATGCTATTAAGGCTTGTTTAAAAAATATCAATAAAAATGATAACTGTGTTCTTATGTTATATGCAGACGTGCCTTTGATTAATATTTCATCTCTTAAAAAATTGATTAATTTAAAATCTAAAAAAGAGATAAAGATATTAGCATTTAAGAAACTAGAAAAGAATAATTATGGTAAACTCATAATTCAAAATAATTTAGTAAAAGAAATTATAGAAGCTAAAGAATTTAAAAAAGATACTCAGCCAGTAGAGTGTAACTCAGGTATTTTTTGTCTAAATGCAGAAGCTCTTATTAAGTTTATTCCCAAAATTAAGAATAATAATTCTAAAAAAGAGTTTTATTTAACGGATGTCTTTAAACTTGCCTTTAATTCAAAATATCATACAAAAGTAATATTTGGGGAAGAAGAAGAATTTATGGGAATTAATAATAAAACAGAACTTGCGAGCGCTGAAATTGCTATGCAAGACAACTTAAGAGAAAAGTTCTTAAAGCAAGGAGTTACTCTTGTTGATCCTGCTACAGTATATTTTTCAAAAGACACCAAAATTGGAAAGGATGTTACAATTTATCCAAATGTATTTATTGGGCCTAAAGTAATTATAGGTAATAATTCAGTAATCCATCCATTCTCTAACTTAGAAGACTGTAAGATAGGCAAGGCTGTTGCTATCGGACCTAACGCTAGAGTCAGACCAGGTTGTGTAATAGGCGATAATGCTAAAATAGGAAATTTTGTTGAAATTAAAAAATCTAAATTAGGGAAGGGTTCAAAAGTTAACCACCTTTCATATGTTGGCGATGCAATAATTGGTAAAAATGTAAATATTGGTGCTGGTACAATTACCTGTAATTATGATGGCAAAAATAAGTTTATCACTGAAATAGGTGATAATGCATTCATAGGGTCTAATTCATCTTTAGTTGCACCAGTTAAAATTGGAAAAAATGCATATATTGGGTCTGGCTCAGTTATAACAAAAAATGTGGCTCAAGGTGCGCTTGGTGTTGAAAGAGCGCATCAAATAGAAATTAAAAATTGGTCTAAAAGATTAAAAAGAAAATAAATTATGTGTGGAATAATTGGAATTGCTTCAAATGAGTCTGTATCAGCTAAGATAATCTCAGGTTTAAAAAGATTAGAATATAGGGGCTATGACTCTGCAGGCATTTCATTACAAAATGAATCAAAAATTTTTGAGAGAAAAACACAAGGCAAACTGTCCAACTTAATAAAATCTCTAGATGCGAATATTATAGACGGGTTAACTGGTATTGGTCATACCCGCTGGGCCACTCATGGAGTGCCATCAGATAGAAATGCTCACCCACACTCATCATCAAAAGTTTCCTTAGTGCACAATGGTATTATTGAAAATGCGAGTGAGCTAAAAAATGAATTACTTAAAACAGGCTATAAATTTCTATCAGATACAGATTCTGAAGTTATAACTGCTTTAATTACTAATTTTTTGAACAATGGTAAACCTCACTTAGAGGCAGTCAAAGAAACAATAAAGTTACTTAAAGGTTCATATGCACTTGCTATTATTTTTACAGATTTAGTAGGTACAGTAATTGGGGCAAAAAATGGAAGTCCACTAGTTGCAGGCACCAATGGAGTGAGTCATTTCTTAGGCTCAGACTCATTAGCTCTGACTTCATTGGCAACAAAAATTTGCTACTTAGAAGATGGTGATTTGGTAATTATAAGGTCAGATAATATTGAGGTTTTTGATTCAAAAAATAATCTTACTAACCGACCATTTGAAGATCATCATATTACTGATAACGAAGTAAGCAAGGGAAGCTACTTACACTTTATGGAAAAAGAAATCCATGAACAACCTCGAGCGGTTGGTGATACCATTAGACAGTTTATAGATTATGATAAGCAAATAATTAAGATAGAAAATCTTGATATTGACTTAAGCAATATTAGTAAGATTTACCTTATAGCTTGCGGTACCGCTTATTATTCTTGCTTATTATCTAAGTATTATTTTGAGCAACATGCTAAAATTTCTGTTGAATGTGATATGGCCTCTGAGTTTAGGTATCGAAACCCCTTAATAGATTCTAAGACACTATGTATTTTTGTTTCTCAATCTGGTGAAACTGCAGATACATTGGCAGCATTAAAATATTCAAAAGATAAAAAAGCAACAACACTTAGCATTGTAAATGTAGTTAATAGCTCAATTGACCGCGAAAGTAGTTATTCTCTATTTACAAAGGCAGGTCCAGAAATTGGCGTAGCCTCAACAAAAGCATTTACGGCACAAGTTGCTGCACTTTTATCTTTAGCTATTCATTTTGGAACTGAGAACAACTCAATTTCCAATGTCCAAAATAAGATTTTTTGTAAAGAGCTTTTAGAGGCGCCTAAATTTATAGAAGAAGCAATTAAGCGTTCGTATAAATTAAAAGAATTGGCCCCAATTATGGCTGCTGCTAAAGGTGTCATGTATTTAGGTCGTGGAACTTCATTCCCACTGGCATTAGAAGGTGCATTAAAATTTAAAGAAATTTCATATATTCATGCTGAAGGATATCCAGCTGGAGAAATGAAACATGGACCCCTAGCTTTGATTGAAAAAGACTTACCAGTGGTATGTATTGTTCCACCAGGACCACTTTTTCATAAGACCATTTCTAATGTTCAAGAGGTTATATCTCGTGGTGGTAAAATACTAATGATTACTGATGAAGAAAGTTTAAAGGCAGAATCAGATAATATTTGGAATATATTTAGATTGCCCAATATCAATACAACTATTGAAGGCTTAATCTATTCAGTGCCTATTCAAATGTTGGCATATTATACGGCTGTAGAAAAAGGCAATGATGTTGATCAGCCACGTAACCTTGCAAAATCAGTGACGGTAGAGTAAGATTTATTATGCAACAAATCTCAATTTTATTACCTGTACTTACTTTAGCTTTTTGGACATTTATTATTGCTATGATAATGGCTCCAGCCAGATTTTATTTCTTACGCATGAAGCATCCACAAACTGCAGCGCATACAAAAGATCTTAAGGGATTGTTGCCACCTTGGACTGAAAGAGTAGCTGACAATTATAATCATTTATTTGAACAGCCTGTTGTTTTCTATGTGACTGCTTTATCAATAGCAATTATTAATAGTATTGAGCCTCTTATGGTTCAACTAGCCTGGGCTTATGTCATTATCAGATTGCTTCACTCAATAGTGCAAATAACATTTAATTTTGTACCATTACGTTTTATTTTATTTGTTACTAGCTGGCTTATTCTGGGTTATATGATTGTTTGCAATATTCTTAAATATATTTAAGATTTCTATCATACATAAATGAATTTAAAAACTTAATTGTTCTAGGTCTACTAATCTATGCCATTCATCATTTTAAAGAGCGTATAATCTTTAATTTTAGAGAAGAGATTAAAATATTTTCCAGATAGCAACTCAATACCTACTGAGGCAATTTTAGCTATTTTAAATTAATTTACTTAATAAATTCTAATTCTTTAATATAGAT
>Ga0114997_10003706_pt1 | contig 11949 bp, 14 predicted proteins | sample ArcticOcean_MG_C_2_FD_87045 | JGI IMG/M metagenome (GOLD analysis project Ga0114997, IMG submission 87045) | Marine microbial communities from western Arctic Ocean - ArcticOcean_MG_CB4_136 | ecosystem: Environmental > Aquatic > Marine > Oceanic | place: Arctic Ocean: Canada Basin | collected... | reverse complement strand
TGGGGAGAAAAATTGCCAGTTATTCATAGATGGCCTTATGACTTTAATGTACCGGGAGCAAAAGAAGATTATATAACTCAAACAACTCCACCAAGTGAAGTTATAAGTGCGGAGGTTGAAAAAACCTAATCAATTAAAATGTCAGATAATTCATTAAATAATTTACCTGGGGGTTTTAAGGGTATGTCCCACGATATGGGATCAGATCAAACTGCGTTTAAAGGTGTTCAATGGGGTAAAGTTATGATGTGGATTTTTCTACTTAGTGACACTTTTATATTCAGTTGTTTTTTAATTTCATACATGAAGGGAAGAACTTCTACAGTAGTGGATTGGCCAAACACAAGTGAGGTTTTTTCGTTACATGTTGGTGGCGTACCAGTTCCATTACTATTAATTGCAATCATGACATTTGTTTTAATTACTAGCAGTGGAACTATGGCTCTAGCTGTCAAATATGGTTATGAAAGAAATAGAAAAATGTGTGGTTGGTTAATATTGGCGACAGCTATAGGCGGACTTACTTTTGTTGGTATGCAAGCATTTGAATGGTCTAAATTAATACATGAAGGTGTCAGGCCATGGGAAAATCCTTTTGGAGCTAAACAGTTTGGTTCTTTCTTTTTTATGATTACTGGATTTCATGGAACACATGTATCGATTGGTGTGATCTTTTTATTTATTTATTCAAGAAAAGTTTTTAGAGGAGATTTTGATAAGGGTAAAAGGGGCTTTTTTACTTCAATGAAATCAGATTATGTAGCAATAGAAATCTTAGGACTTTATTGGCATTTTGTTGATTTGGTATGGGTATTTATATTTGCTTTTTTTTATTTATGGTAAGCTAAATTATGGATGAGATACAAAACAAAGAAACAGTTGCTTCAACACATAAAATAGGAATCTACCTATGGATTTGGGGATTATTATTTGTACTTAGTTTTTTTTCTTACATGGTCGATTGGTTTGAATTTCAGGGGTTATTGAGATGGACTTTAATTCTAATATTTATGTTTCTTAAAGCTGGTCTAATAATGGCTTTCTTTATGCATTTGTTTTGGGAGAGATATGCACTGGTTAATGTTCTTTTGTGGCCAATGACAGCAATAGCTTGTTTCATTGGTCTTATGGCAGCAGAAGCAAAATACACTGTTTTTACAAGATTATTATATTTTTTTATAGGAGGGTAATTTATATGACTGGTTTTACTGTACTTGGTGGAGTGTTAATATTTTTTTTACTTTTTATATACGCAACATGGTTTGGCACTCAATTAAAAATAGAAGCTCAAGAAGAAAAAAGCCCGTCAATTAAAATTAACCCATATGACAATTTGCCTCTCAGTAGAAAATTTATTGATAAAAAAAATAAACAAGTTGGTTTTTTTGATTTAGGTAATCACATTTTAATTATTGGAATGGTAATATCACTTATATTTATTTTAATAAATGTAGATTAAGTGTAGAATAAATCTATCCAAAATGATTATAAAAAAAACCGCCCCTATAAATATAAATATTTATATTAAATCTTTATATTTACTAATGAAGCCGAGGGTTATGTCCCTTGTTATATTTACATGTGCGGTTGGTCTTTTAACTTCCAATTCAAATATAAGTATTACTGATGCTATGATAGGTATAACTTTAGTTGCATTAGGCGCTGGTGCTGCTGGATGTTTAAACATGTGGTACGAATCAGATTTAGATGCACTTATGACAAGAACATGCTTGAGACCAATTCCAACAGGTAGAATTAACAGAAAACAAGCCCTTACATTTGGTGTACTATTGTCAGTTATTTCAGTTGGAGCATTGAATTACTTTACAAATTTTTTATCTGCATCTTTGTTATTATTTACAATATTTTTTTATCTTTTTATTTACACAATATGGTTAAAAAGAAAAACACCTCAAAACATTGTTATTGGTGGAGCTGCTGGAGCATTACCACCTGTTATAGGATGGACTATAGCCACTAATACAATTAGTTTAGAGCCATTAAGTTTATTTTTAATAATTTTCTTTTGGACCCCATCCCACTTTTGGGCATTAAGTTTATATAAAGCCGATGACTATAAGAAAGCTAAAATTCCAATGCTACCCTTAACTGATGGTATAGAAAAAACAAAAGTATATATTCTTATTTATTCTTTATTAATGCTACCAGTCATCATTTTTCCATATTGGATTAATTTTGCAGGTTTAATCTATTTGATACCAGCATTAATTCTTACAATTTATTATAACTTTATCTGTTTTGATTTATATCAATATAAAAAAAATAAATTTGACTTGAAGAAAGCAAAAAAAGTCTTTGGTTATTCAATTTTATATTTATTTTTAATCTTTGTATTATTTTTGATGGATAGTTTAATTTAATTATTGCGACTAAAAAAAAATAAAGTAAAATATTTTTAAACCATAGATGAAATATATAAGTACAAGAGATAACTCAAAAGAATATAGCTTCGAGCAGGTTTTTATTAAAGGCCTAGCTGATGAGGGAGGTTTATTTATTCCTAGAGAAGTTAAGAAATACAACACAGAAGAGCTTGAATCGCTGAGTAGTTTAAGTTACCAGGACTTAGCAAAAAAAATAATCTACCCTTTTATTGGGGACTTTATGGCGGAAAATGAATTGTCAGACATTGTTGATAAATCATACTCAGTATTCCGAAAAAATAATGTTGTAGACTTAATTAAAGTCGGTGACACTAAGTTATTAGAGTTATTTCATGGTCCAACACTTGCTTTTAAGGATATAGCAATGCAGTTACTTGGGAATTTTTATGAATATTATCTAAAAAAGAATAATAAGAATATAAACGTTATTGTTGCAACATCTGGAGATACAGGTGCAGCAGCAATAGATGCAATTAAGGGAAAAAAGAATATGAATATATTTGTTCTTCACCCACACAATAAAGTCTCAATTGTTCAAAGAAAATTAATGTCAACGGTTAAAGAAAAAAATGTATTTAATATAGCAATAGAGGGCAACTTTGATGATTGTCAAAATTTAGTTAAATCAATGTTTGCAGATAAAAAATTCTCTGACTCAATTAATATGTCTGGAGTTAATTCGATAAATTGGGCAAGGATTATTGCACAATCAGTTTATTATTTTTATACATATTTCAAAATTAAAGACGATAGGCCAATTAATTTTTCAGTCCCAACAGGAAATTTTGGAGATGTATATGCTGGTTATCTATCTAAAAAAATGGGTCTACCAATAAACAAGCTTATAGTTGCAACAAATAAAAATGATATTTTGCATAGAGCTATTTCCATTGGAGAATATGAAGCAGAAACAGTTTTTGAAACAAATACACCAAGCATGGATATTCAAATTGCAAGTAATTTTGAAAGATTAATTTATGATTTGAATAACTTTGATGATGACGAAACACAAAAAATTATGGTTACAATTAAAAAAGAAGGAAAATACATTATTCCAAAAGACAAAATGAAAAAAATTGGTAGAGATTTTTTATCAGCAAGCATGAATGAGAATGAGGTTTTAGACACCATTAAAGAGGTTCATAGTAAATATGGTATTGTATTAGATCCTCATAGTGCAATAGGCTTTGGAGCTTTAAAAAAAGTGAATATAGATGGTAACAATATTGTTTTAGCAACAGCACATCCATGTAAGTTTCCAGGGACTATTGATAAATCAATTGGTATTAAATTAAACTTACCTGATGAACTAAAGTATATAATGGATGAAAAAGAAGATTATGCTATTATTTCTAACAAGCTAAATGAAATTAAGCAATACATTGAGGAAAAAATATAATGAAATTAAAAGAAAATGACAACATACCTAGTTCTGAGTTTTTTATTATGGAAGATGGAAATCCGATTAAAAAAAATACTTTAGAATTTTTTAAAGATAGAAAAGCTGTTTTGTTTGGCTTGCCTGGCGCTTATACATCGGTTTGCTCAGCTAAACATTTACCTGGGTATGTTGATAATCATGAAAAATATAAGGCAAAAGGTGTAGATTGTATAGTATGCATTTCAGTAAATGATCCATTTGTAATGGATGCTTGGGGCAAAAGTCAGGATGTTAAAGATAAAATTGTGATGTTGGCAGATCCATTCTTAGATTTCACGAAAGCAATAGGCGCGGATATTGATAAAAGTGCTAGAGGGCTAGGTGTAAGGTCAAACAGATACACAATGTTAATTGACAATCTTAAAGTAATTAAATTACAAGAAGAAGAGGATGCAGGCGCATGTGAGGTTTCAGCTGCACAAAATTTTTTGAAATTAATTTGATTCAGCTGCTTGCTTAGCTAGCAAGTCAACCTCTTCATTTAAAATATTTCCATTGTGTGCCTTAACCCAAATCCATTTAATTTCATATGATTTGGTTAATTTATAAAGCTGAACCCAAAGTTCTTTATTTTTTACAGGTTCTTTTTTTGAAGTCTGCCAATTATTTTTTATCCATTTGTGAACCCAATCAGTAATACCTAATCTCACATATTGTGAGTCTGTATAAATTTCAATCGGTTGTTTTTCTTTTATTTCCTGAAGTGCTTTGATTGGAGCCATTAGCTCCATTTTATTATTAGTTGTATTTTTGACACTTCCACTAATTTTTTTTATTTGCTCATTGATATTGATGATTGCTGCCCAGCCTCCATTTCCAGGATTATTTAAACAAGAACCATCAGTATAAATTGTTATCATTATTTATAATAATCGTTGTAGTTATTTAATTTATTATGAATAATTAATTTTTGTAAATATTCATTAGGATTTTTTATTTGAATTAAAGCAGTTTTTGGTGTGTTAAAATAATCGTAAATTCGAGTTAAAAGGTATCTTAAAGCAGCACCTCTACATAGTACATTTAATGCATTTTTTTCATTTTTTGAAAAACGTCTAATACTTTCGTATCCATCGATTAAGTGTTTAATTTTTTTATTATTCATAACAAAATAATTTTTTTTATTATCAAAGCATAGTGCATTTATACAAATTGCAATTTCATACATTAGATAATCATTGCTTGAAAAATAAAGATCAATAAAACCAGAAAATTTATTTTTATTAAAGAAAATATTATCTATAAATAAATCTCCATGAATAATTCCCTTTGGTAATTCTTTAGGCCACTGACTTTTAATATTTCTCAAACATTCGTTAAGAGTAGTCTCAAGGCTTGGAGAAATTTTATTAGATTTAAACTTAATACTTTTTAATAAGACACCTAATTTGTTAACAGAGAGCGAGTTTTTTCTATATAATTTTATTTTAGTCGTAATCTTATGAAATTTTGCAATATTTTTTCCAATATCAAAACAATTCTTATAATTAAGATTAGCTTTATCAGTTCCCTCTAAAAAAGTCACAATACATGCTGGTTTTTTCTTAATTTTACATATGTGTTTGCCTTTGTTATTCCTTAAAGGCTTAGGGCATATAATTTTTTTTTGGTTCAGTATTTCCATTAAACTCATAAAAAAAGGCAAATCTTTTTTTTGAACTCTTTTTTCAAAAATTGTTAAGATATATTTTTTTTTATTTGTCTTTAATAGATAATTTGTATTTTCTATTCCTTTTTTAATTCCCACAAATTTAGTGATATTATCTATTTTGTAATCATTACTTAATGAAAGAATATCTTTGGTATTTATTTGAGTATATACAGCCATTTAATTTAATTTTGTTGGAACTTTAAAAACAATATTTTCTTTTATAATTTCAACATTCTCAATTTTTACTTTAAAATTTTCCTTAAGTTTGTTGATAAAATTTTCAACTAGAATCTCAGGCGCAGATGCACCAGAGGAAATACCAATTGTTTTACATTTTTTTAATTTTTCATAAGGAATCTCGCTTTCGGAATGTATTAATTCAGCATGTAGGCAGCCTGATTGCTCAGCTACCTCAACTAATCTAACTGAATTAGAAGAGTTTCTACTACCTAAAACAAAAAACATATCACATTGTTTAGCGATATTTTTGACAGCTGATTGACGGTTAGTTGTTGCGTAACAAATATCTTCTTTAATAGGTTCTTTCAATTCTGGAAATTTTTTTTTAAGAGCGTTTATTATACCTTTTGTGTCATCTACAGAAAGTGTTGTTTGTGTAACGTAGGCAATTTTTTTATTTTGACCTAGTTTGTATGCTTGAACATCCTGTTCGTCTTGAATTAAATCAATAGTACCATCTGGTAATTGACCCATGGTGCCAATAACTTCTGGGTGGTTATTGTGCCCTATAAGCACAATATGATAGCCTGCCTTATAAAGATTTTCAGCCTCCCTATGAACCTTTGATACAAGAGGACAGGTGGCGTCTATGTATTCTATTTTATAATTATCAGCTTGTTCAGGTACAGTTTTTGGCACACCATGCGCTGAAAAGATTACTGGTCGACTTTTGTCCTTGATCTCCTCTAATTCTTCAACAAAAATTGCTCCGATCGCTTTAAGACTATCAACGACATACCTATTATGTACTATTTCGTGGCGAACATAAACTGGAGCACCATATTTTTTAATGCTTTTTTTTACTATTTCAATTGCTCTTTCAACACCAGCACAAAATCCACGTGGTGCGGCGAGTAATATTTTAATTTCTTTATTTTTCATTTTTTTCTAAAAGATATTCAAGCAATATATGAGGAAAGGTTAAAGACGCCAAACCAATAAATATAACTTTTAATATTGCATCATTTAATGGATAGTAATTAGATAAAAAATATAGGCTAATAACATAGAAAACTGCTGTTAAAAGTGTGAGTGGCATAGCTTTTTTAATAAAAATGTAAACACCATTTTTAAAATTATTTTTATCAAGTTTATTTATTAATGTGATTGAATGGCGGAAAGAATGCAAGAAGCAAAAGTATATTGTAAAAGCAATTAGAGGAGATAAAAAATAATTTAATACAACAATAGAAAAAAAATCAATAAATATTAAGATATTTATGATTTTAAAATTATTTAACAAATAATAAATATTAACAAGTAAAGAGATTAATAAAGCAATAGATAATATTTGGTTAGTTTCAATAAATTCCAAAAATAAAAAAAAATTTTCGTTTTGAATTAGTAGTAATTTAAAAATATTAACAGTTTCGGTAAAATGAAACATTAGTGGAGCAACAATTATTAGAGATCCTTTTAAGAAATAAAGAATTAAATTTGATGCATTTTTATTTTTTATCAGGAAATCCACATCCTCCTTACCAAAGTGATATGAGGCTACTATTAAAAATATAATGAGTGATATGGTTGGAAAGTATAACCAAAATATGATTATAGCGAGTCCAATCATTGAATATATAATATAAAAAAAATAAGAATTCTTTATATTATATAGTTGAATAAGCCTCATACCTTTTTGATTATCTAGCGCACCGTGTGAAATTCCAATTGAAAGAATAAGAAGTAAACAAATTACTGGTGAAATAATTAAATTTTCAAATTGGTTAATTGATATAGCAAGTAAGCTCGATAGTAGAAAAAAAAAAATTGAATGGTAGAAGTTTATTTTATTTATTAAATTATTCATCTTATTTTAAAAGCTCTTTAATGAACATCCATTTAGGCATTTTAAGAATTATCAATAAATCTTCAAATATATTGCTTTTATTCGATAAAAATTTAATAACAGTCTCTGGTGAATTGTTAAACATTTTAAAAAATATATTTGGCATTTCTTTAGGATGTTTATTCAAAACTCTTAAAAAAACTTTATCTAAGAATTTATATTTCTTTCTAATCTCATATTTTGGAACATTTTTAATATTTTCAATATTTTCTCTTATAAACCTACTGTGCTCTTGAATATTTAAAAAAGTATACCCTGTGCTTAATCGAGTCATGAAACCAGCGGTACCAATATTTATTTTATTTTTTTCATTAATGTTTGATGGGTAAAACAGCGGTATTGAACCTTTTTCTTCATAATTAATTTTGTAGTTTTTAATATTAAGATGGTTCTCTATGTAATTCTTTAATTGCTCATCATAATCCATTTCTAAATTGTTATTCATGTGTGATAACCATGTGGTTTCAACTAAAGCCTTATTTTTTTCATACGGTAATGTATAAAAAAAATGAACACTATCAAGCTGTTTACAATCAAAGTCCATCAAATTTATAATCTCATCATCAAAAACATTTTTAGTAGTTTCGATTTCAACACCTTTAAAATGTTGCCAAAGTTTATTTTCTGCATATCCTATCGAGGGAACGCTATTAAAGATAAAGGAATTATTTAATTTTATTTCACTAATATCTTTATAGAAGTTGATATTTTGATTCTGTTTCAATGTGGAATTTATTTTTTTGTAGAATAATCCGCTATCTATAGATTGATAAGGTAGTTTATCACATTCTAAAAATTTAGTTTTATTAGGTATATTTATAGAGAAGTTTTTCCAACTTTTTCTTACACAATCTTCAAAGTTATGATCTGCAGTTTTCCAGAAAGACCAAGTTTTATCTTTTTTATATTCTAACCTAGGTTCAATAATTGCTAGTGTTTTATATTGAAGTTTATTATGTATCTCTAATTCATATGCTAAAGATAATCCTGCACAACCACCACCTATAATTATATAATCAAATTCTTTCATTCAGATCTATTTCATCGTTGATTAGAATGTGTTCATCACTCATATAATGACTTTTATCTTTTGTTAATAAAAGTCTTATTAAGTCCAATAGAGACAAAACTGTTTGATAAACTTTTTCAAAATTATTAACATAAATTTTTCCAGCTTGATTATAATTCTCTATATTGTTTTTTTTTAAAATCTCATCACCTATTTTTTTATAAACTCTTCTAGCAACCAATATTGCAAATCTAAAATTAAAAGGGATTTTCTTAATTGATGTGAAGCAGCTCTTATAAAATAAGTCAGCTAAAGTTATGGTATTAACTATGACGTGAAAATCATGCTGAATGTAAAATCTACTATTTTTTGAATCTTCAACAACATCTCTAGCTATATTTGTTAATTGCATTGCAATACCAAGATCTATAGCTGCTTTCATTGAATCTTTACCTTTAACATTTAAAATTTTGGCCATCATTAAACCGACTGTGCCAGCAACCCTGTAAGAATAAATTAATAAATCTTTTTTACTATTCAATTGCACCTTTTCATTTAAGTCTGACTCAACACCAGTAAATAAATCCTCAATAATTTTTATTGAAATCTCATGATCCGTCATAAGATCCCACATGTTCTTAATTATTAGATTACTAAAGTTTTTATTAATAAAATCATTCTTAAAAACTAATAAGTTTTTTTTCTTAATATCTAATTTATCTCGACCATCTGCAATATCATCAACAGTTCTACAGAAATCATATAATGAGGAGCATTTTTGATATGTTTTTTTTGGTAAGAAAAAGCCAGCCCAGTTAAAAGACTTTGCATAAATAGACAGATAGTTTTTATTGGACATTATATAATTTTATCTAAAACTTTTGCTGAGGATAGTACACCGGGCACACCTGCACCAGGATGAGTTCCAGCACCAACAAAGTATAATCCTTCACAAACCTCTGATTTATTGTGAAATCTAAAATAAGCCGACTGAGTAAACTTAGGCTGTATAGAAAATCCAGACCCAAATTTAGTATTCAACTCTTTTTCAAAATAATCTGGTGTTAAGTAGAAGTCTTCAACTATGTTTTCTCTAAGATTTGGTAAGAGAGCTTTCTCCATTTTATCTATTACCAGGTTCTTCATCTTTTCACCTTCAATTTTCCAATCTAATTTAGATTGATTATTTGGAACTGGAACTAGCACATAGAAACAGTCATTTCCTTCTGGTGCCATAGATTTATCAGTAGCCGAAGGTCTATGTAGATAATAGCTTATATCATTATTTAATTTTTTTTTATCAAATATATCATTTAAATGTTCTTTATATTTGTCCCCAAACTTAATTGTATGATGTTTAACATTTAGGTATGTTTTTTTAGTACCAAAGTAATACACAAATAATCCCATAGAATATTCCATCCTTTTTTGCTTCCATTCAAATAAAGAATTAGTTTTAGTTTGATTGAGAAGCCTTTCATAGACTGCTGGTGGGTCAGCATTACATATTACATTATTCGCATTTATTTCTTTTTGATTATCTAATTTTACTCCTTCAATTTTATTATTTAATGAAATAATATTTTTGACTTCTTGACCTTTAATTATCTCTATTCCCTCTTCGGTCATTAGTTTTTCTAAGCCCTTGATTATATTTCCAGTACCACCCATAGAATAATGAATTCCCCATTTTTTTTCTAGATACAGTATTAATCCATAAATTGATGTTGTTGTGAAAGGGTTACCTCCAACTAAAAGTGGATGCATACTCAACATACGCCTTAATTTTTCATTTTTGATATAAGAAGACACTAATGAATAGACTGATTTGTAACTCTTTAGTTTTAATAGAGCTGGTAATTGTTTCATCATGACCAAAGGTTTATCAAAGGGTACATCTGCAAGTTCTGTAAATCCTTTATCAAATATTTTTTTAGTAAATTTTACAAGCTCCTCATATCCTTTAACATCCACTTCATTGATTTTTCTAATCTGTTTTTTCATTTTTTCTTCATCACCTGAATAGTCAAACTTATCTCCATCTTCAAAAATAAATCTATACCAAGTATTAAGAGGTGTAAGCTTTATATAGTCCTCAGCTTTTTTATTAAAAAGTTCAAAGAGTTCCTCAATTAAATAAGGTGCTGTAATTACAGTAGGCCCAGCATCAAATGTAAAACCATTTTTTTTAAATACTCTAGCTCTACCTCCAAGATCAGGGTGTTTTTCAATTAATGTAACATTATGATTCTTGGCTTTTAATCTAAGGGCTGCAGCTATCCCACCAAAACCAGAACCAATGACAATAGATTTCATTTGGTTAATTTATAGTTTTTTTAAAAAATTGTAAGGTAATTATGAGTTGATTTTTTTTAACGCAGCTTTTGTTTCTTCTAGATTTTTATCAAATAAACTATCAAGTTTTGATCTATCAACAGATGTATTAATAATTTTCTTAACAGATTCCACAGCAATCCTTATTGACACATCTTTTATTTCTTTAAGTGCCGCATCTTTCATTTGTGTAATTTTATTTTGTGCTAAGTTTTTTTTAATTTCTGAAGATTTGTGAAATTTATCATTCATCTCTATAACCAAATGGTCGCTATCTTTTTTTGCCTGCTCTAAAATTTCATTACTATCTGCTTGGGCTGTATCTAATTTACTTTGTGCATTATCCAATAGAATTTTTGCTTCTGATCTTAATTTTTCACTCTCATCGATTTCACTCTTAATGTCTAAAATAAGCTTATTTAAAACCTCATTAATTTTGTGAGGTATTTTTAGATAAACTAGCCCTCCAATAAAAATTATAAAAGATATTGCTACCCAAAAAGTTGCATCAATTACCATAATATTTATCCATCCTCTTTCTTGATAAGTCATCAACAATTGCTGAGATGCTGCTACTATTAACTTCTGCACCTATCAATTGATGAAGTAAATCAGCAGACGTTTCTACTGCTATCTTATTAATTTTTTCAGGAGCCTTATCTCTAAGCTCTTGTATTTCAGACTCAACTTTTTGAATTTCTTCATTCAGCTCTTTGTCTAAGGAATCTTTTTTAAGATTAATATCTTTCAATAGTTTTTCTCTAGCTTGTTTGAAGTAATTTTTTGCTTCAACTTTACTGTTTTGAACTATTTTTTCATACTCTAATATGTTTAGTTCACTTTGCTCTCTTTGCTTCTCTGCCGCCTCAATATTATCCACAATCTGTGATTTTCTTATCTCAAGGTTTGCGCTAATTTTTGGAAGTATAAGTTTAGAAAGAACAACGTATAATATTCCAAAAGTTATAGTTAGCCAAAAAATTTGAGAAATCCAAAACTCAGGATTTAATTGAGGCATACCTC
>Ga0114997_10003699_pt1 | contig 11957 bp, 6 predicted proteins | sample ArcticOcean_MG_C_2_FD_87045 | JGI IMG/M metagenome (GOLD analysis project Ga0114997, IMG submission 87045) | Marine microbial communities from western Arctic Ocean - ArcticOcean_MG_CB4_136 | ecosystem: Environmental > Aquatic > Marine > Oceanic | place: Arctic Ocean: Canada Basin | collected... | reverse complement strand
TTGATTCCAAATGTAGTGACGACGATTCAGACGACGAGAGTGAAATAGTGAAGAAGTATAGCCCTTTCGCGTCGCAGTTGAGAGCTTTGTCGACGAAAGCGTTCTAATAAAGCAGAGGAACAAAATGTAATAAAACGTAAAACAACGCATTAGAAGATGTAATAATATTATTATTTGCCAATACAAAATCGCTCGAATATGGTCCCTAAAATATCCTCCGAAACGTCTTCGCCGGTAACTTCCCCCAACGCCACCGCGGCTTCTCGTAAATCAATCGTCCAAAAGTCTACGGGTAAATCGTTCAGCGCGGATTCTTTCACGCGTTCCATGGCTTCTACGGCGTGCTTCAACGCTTCGCTTTGCCGAGAGGAGACAAAATAAGCGTCGCCTTCGACGCTTGAAAGACCAGATTCGAAAGCGTTGGACACTTTTGACTCTAAATCTTCGATACCAAACCCTTCTTTGGCGGATAAGAAGACGACGTTGTTTAAAGTGCACTTGTCCAACACGTATTCGGGCACGCGCAATCGATTCGTCAAGAACGGTTTCATCTTCCCGCTCGGGTCACTTTTCATGTCTTCAATCAGAGATGCGTTCTCCGTGATATCGTCCATTTTATTTGCCACAAAAATCACGTTTTTCGCCACGTCTAAAGCTTCTCTCCAAACGGTCTCGTCGGCGCGTTCCCACCCTCGACTGGCGTCTAAAACGAACGCGCACAAATCTGCTCCTCGCGCCGCTATTTTCGAACGCTCGATACCGACCGCTTCCACTTTATCTATTATTTCGGTTTCCTCTTCTTTGTTACTATCATCACTACCGCTACTACCATTACTATTACTACTATTACTACTACTCCTACTACTTCCACCTCTTATGCCAGCCGTATCTAACAGAGTGACCTTCACGCCACTCACATTTACCGTCGCCTCGACCACATCTCTCGTCGTTCCTTCCACGTCGGTGACTATCGATCGTTCGCTCTTCGTCCATCGATTCAACAATCTCGATTTTCCCGCGTTTGGACGTCCGACAATCGCCAGCGTGCACCCAACCGACAAACTCGCGTTCTTCTGCGACGTTTTCAACGCGCTCAACGCCACCTCTTTCGCCTCGTCTACCTCTTTCGCAATCTTATCGACGTCCAGAGGTACCATCTCGTCGTCAAAGTCCAACCGCGCTTCCAACTCTGCCAAAACATCAATCATCCTCCCTCTCGCCTCTTTGACGTCGTTGGACAAACCACCTCTCAACGTCTTCAGCGCTTGCACCGCTGCCTCATCCGTCTCCGCTCGAATCAACGAATGCACCGCTTCCGCTTGCGACAAATCCAACCTCCCGTTCAAAAACGCTCGCATGGTAAACTCGCCGTTCCTCGCCAATCGACACGCGTTCGTGCGTAAGCACGCGTCTAACACTCTCGCGGCGCACACGGACCCGCCGTGCGTGTGTATTTCAACCACGTCTTCCGCGGTGTACGATCGAGGTTTCAGCATCGGTAGAAGGAGAACTTCGTCGATAACTTCGTCGTTGTTGTTCACAATCGTCCCGTGAAGGACCACGTGCGACTGAAAACAGTCTTTTCTTTTCCCGGTTGGTTTAAAAATCTCTTTCGCAATCTCTCTCGCGTTCTCTCCGCTGATTCGAACGATAGAAACTCCCCCTAACTGAGGAACGATCGGCGTCGCGATCGCCACGATCGTATCGTTGTTGTTGTTCTCCTTGTTGCTGGAAGAGTTTTTCATCGCCATCATCCTCGTCATCATCCGTTTGTTGTTGTTGTTGTTGCTGCTTGAACACCATTTTTGCGAATTTCGCCGCCAAAAAAACTCTTTTCTCCTCCTCCTTTTTGTCCTCTCGTTTTCGTGGATGATGTGAAAAACAAAGCGGGACTTCTCAGACGGCGCGGTAGTGCTACACGACGACGACGCAAAAAGCATCGTCCTCTCTTCGAAAGAAGAAAGTGAGGAGATAAAAAGCAGTTTTAGAGTGTTGTTTTGTTTGTGGAAATTTGCTTTTTGCACCTTTTTTCTTTTTCTATGATTTAGGGTGTATGGTGTAGTAGACATGTTGGAGCTCCCAAGAAAGAAAAAGGCGGCTGGTGTTGCTCTCATCATCATCAGAATTGTCAACGCAAAAACACGCGCAAACAGCAGTTTAACGCCGAGCTCGAGTTCTCTCTCCTCTTCATTCAGAGAAGAAGAAGAAAAACAGTGAGAGCCGTGAAGCTTTGCACATATAAACTATATATAATACACAGAATTCTGTCGTTTAAAAGGTATTATATAATTGTGTGTCTTTTCTTTCCCGTGAAGAAGAATTCTCCCTCTGCGATTGTGAATTGAATCCGCTTAAAAAGTTGGTTCGTTTTCCAATCGTTTACGTCGTTTACGTCGTTTACGCGTCGTCCTCGGGGTCGCGCGCTTTACTGTTTTGGTGTGGATCTCTTTATTCGTTCTTTCTTTCGAGCGGACTTTCTTTGCGCTGTTGAGCTGACCAAATTGAATTCTTCTCCTCTCTCTCTCTCTCTCTATTCAATAAAACCCACAGAAAGACAACAGCAACAAAATGTCCAACAACGAAAACCCAAAAGCGTATCCACTCGCGGACGCGCAATTAACCATCAGCATCCTCGACATCGTCCAGCAGGCGAACAACTACAAGCAACTGAAAAAAGGCGCCAACGAAGCGACGAAGACCTTGAACAGAGGCATTTGCGAGTTTATCGTTCTGGCGGCAGATACGGAACCGCTGGAGATTTTGTTACACTTACCTTTGCTGGCGGAGGATAAGAACGTGCCGTACGTTTTCGTGCCGAGTAAACAGGCGCTCGGGAGAGCGTGCGGAGTTTCGAGACCGGTGATTTCCGCCTCGGTCACGACGAACGAAGGGAGTCAGTTGAAAACCAGCATCGAGAGTTTGAAGCAAAACATCGAGAAGCTGCTGATTTAGAATAGAAGATGTATTAAAGAAGAAGAAGCGAAGAAATGGGAACGGACGCCGTGACGATAATTTTTCATCGAATGATTTGGCTTGGGTGATGTTCTTCTCGCGACGAGAGAGTTTTATTAATACATAATACACGACAAATACGCGCTCACATGCGCGCGATATAACACATTATAAAGTTCACCAACATTTACGAAAACGCTTCATAACAAATGCATCGAATCAAAACACTCCTAATTCATCGAAGCAGCATTACCTTTTTTATCCCAACACGCGCGCAACAACAACAACAACTTTCATCGTTCGTCTTCTCGAGACGAACGAATGTAAGAAGAAACAACAACAACAATAACAGAAAAATGGAAATTGGAATGAACACGAGCAAGAAAGATCTCATCACCCAAGCGATAGAATCAATGTAACACTTTTCGTATCTTTTTGCATTGGAAAACTCATCATGATGTATTCTTATTATATAGGTACCCGGAACAATCCGAGACGCATCGCGACCGGAAGAAAGATTTTCAGAAAACTGTCGTTTTTATGTGCGACGTGCAAGAATGTTTCCGCCCGTCGATCGAAACGTTCGATGGAGTCGTTCGAAGTTCAAAGATTTTAATCGAATCTGCAAAGATATTCAACTGGCCGGTGTTCGCGACGGAACAAGTTCCGAGCAAACTCGGGAGGACGTCCGAGGAGGTTTTGCAATGCATGAGAGAGACGCATCCTGAAAACGAGGAGGTGGTGGTGCAGGAAAAGTTTCCAATCGCGAAATCGGATTTTGGTATGCTTCGGGCGATTTTGATGAGTAAAGACGGCGACTTGAACGTTCAGCCGAACTCGCTGTGCGGGAAGGAAAGTTTAGCGAAGATGATGTACGACGCGGACGAGATACGCGTTTTGCTGTTGGGAGTAGAAGCGCACGTGTGCGTGTACCAAACGGTGAAGCAGATTATGGAACACAACGAGAAAGCGGGACGGAATATTTTGAAGCCATTCGTGTTGTGCGATGGAGTGCAGTCGCAAAGGAGCGTGGACCGCGAAGTCGCTTTGGAAAAAATGAAAGAGCTCGGCGCGACGATGACGACGACGGAGATTTTTTTGTTCGAAGAGATGGGTGGAGCCGAGCACGAAAACTTTCGGGACGTGGCAAAGACGGTGAGAAAGTATAAGTAACGTGTAACTTGCAACGCGCTATTCTTAAATTCTTTTCACATTAAAACATACTGGTACGAGTACAAATTCTTTTTTTAACTTTTACTGTCCATTTCATGGTCATACTTGTTGCACTTTATATTGCGTCGCTTTGATCGCCATCGTCGCGTCTCCGTTCCACTCGCTATGTAACTTCTCGCGCAAGATATCCGCCTGCGATTTTCCAGTGTTTACGATGTTCCACAACGGCGCTAGGTACTTTTCCTCGCCCAAATTCCGGTTCTTTAACCCATCCTCCGCGAACTGCACGCACTTTTTACACAAATCTAAACACGTCGTCCCGCCTGCAAACGTCGACCGTAACCCGTTTGCGGTGACGTCGTTCCGCAACCATTCTCGCTCCTCGCTCGTCCAATTTTTACAAATAGACCAAGCGTCGTCCAAACTCTTCTCGTCGTATAAAATCCCAACCCAAAACGCGCTCAACGCGGTGATCATTTCCTCACTTCCACCATCAGCACCTCGCATTTCCATGTACTTTTTCAATCGCACTTCCGGAAAACTCGTCGTTAAGTGTTGTTCCCAATCATCAATCGTCGGCTTTTCACCCGGTAAAATTTTCAACGTCCCAGCCATAAAATCGCGGAAAGATAAACCGGTAACATCAATATACCCTCCATTTCTATATATGAAATACATCGGCACGTCCATCATGTACTCGGCATACTTCTCAAACCCAAAATCGTCGTCAAACGCCCACTGTAACGTCCCGCACCTGTCATTATCCGTATCTTTCCACACGTCCGATCGCAACGAACACATGTTGCAATCTTTACCATCTTTAAACGGCGAGTTCGCAAACAACGCCGTAGCTAGCGGTTGCAACGCCAACGACGTTTGAAATTTCTTCACCATATCCGCCTCGCTCGAGAAATCCACGTTGACTTGAATCGTACACGTGCGAAACATCATATCCAACCCAGTCGTCCCGACTTTAGGCATGTAGTTCTTCATGATGTTATATCTCCCTTTCGGCATCATCGGCACTTCCTCCACGGAATGTTTCGGGTCAAATCCAATTCCGGAAAACCCGTACCCTTTCTCCGCAGCGAGTTCGCACACTTGCTTAATGTGCGCTCTCGTCTCCTCTACGGTTTCGTGCAACGTATCCAACGGCGCTCCGGAAAGCTCAAACTGTCCTCCCGGTTCCAAAGTCACGTTCATTCCATTCTTCGTCGCGCCGATGATATTCACCGTTCGCACGGTCCCATCCGCATTCGTGCACGAACCAATTATTGGACACTTCTCGTTCAACGGAGCCCACCCGTATCTCTCGACTAACCCGCTCAACACGTAATCGATAACCGCGTACGGCATCCGGCTGTTATCGGTCAACGAAAAGCCAAACTTTTCGTGTTCGGTTCCAATTCTGTTTAGTAGACGTTGTCAAAGATAATAGTTGTTAATCACAGCGAGAAGAATACGTAGAACAGAAAGATGATAATTATTAAACGCGAGAGAGAAGATCACTGTCGTCAGTTCTCTGAGTATCGAAAAATGCGCGCGCGACTTTTTGTTGTTGGCCCACCAATCTTCCAATCTTTGTGTGTGTTATTATCCAAACAACTACTTAAACGAACAAACGATACATGATCTCATCGTCATCAAACGTACCTCCAATTCTCTTTCGGTTTGCACCCGCTCCGTAAAAAGTCAATCATCTCCTCTCTGGAAGCTGGAGGTTTCTTCGGCCCGCCTTCCGCGGGAGGTGCCGCGTTCGTTTTCTGCATTTCGCCTCGTTTTGTTATCCGTAACGGCTGCGCATTTCTCCCCAAAATCCCATTGTTCTTCTTTGTCGTATTCTTCGGCTTGTCAACGCGAGACAGACTTTGCGAGACGGGAGAAGAACGATGAGGACGATAGCAACCGCAACAGGTTTGTGCCATCGCGATGATCTTCTTTGTCTTTGTCTTCTTTAAGCGCAGGAAAGTGTGACGATTTAATCTTTCTTTTGCCTTATCGTGCTTGAATGGTTTTCAAGTGTGACTGTGACTTTTGAGCGCGTACGTAGAGTTTTCATTTTCTTCTCTTCTTCTTTCTAAAATATAAAAACACTTTAAAGTTTATTATTAGTATTATTACGCGCTAATGATGATGATGAATGTCTCCTCTCCTTTTCCTCTCGTCGTCCCTCTTTCTCTCGATTCTTGGTTGGCTCTCGATGATGAAATTTTATCGTCTTTCCTCTCTCGGCGCGGACCATTCGACTCTTAAAATCAAGTTATCGTAACCGAAACCGTCCAAACGGTCGATGGCTCTTTGACCGTCGTCTCTGTTGACGAAATTGACGAAAGCGAACCCTCTGCTCTCTCCGGTTTCTCGGTTGAACGCGACGTAGATTCTTGTCACGGGACCAAACGGTCTGAACAACTCTTGTAAATCTTGCTCTCTCGTGTCTTCGGATAAGTTGGATACTCGGACCGAATTTTCTTCTCTTCGTCTGTTCATGGAGTCACCTTCACCAGCGCTCGCCCCGGCTCTTCTCGACGGCGGCACGTACCCGCCGGCGCCGGCGCCGGCTTTATCGCCGCCCGGTCCGTCGCTTCCCGGCGGTTTGTCGCCCATCGCCGCCAAATCTTTATACGGACACTTCGTCGTCCAGTGATCCCCTTTCTTCCCGCAAATTCTACACACTAACAGAGACGTTTGACTGCTCGCCATCGCCTTCAACGGATCGTTCGCTTTCTCCAACTCCGATTTCGGTTGCAACCGCGCTCGCTCCAAGAAAATCTCCTCTAAAGACACCGCCGTCATGGACTCGTCCCCTGTTTTATACCTCGCCGCGTCGCCAAACCTGGCCCATTTTTTCCTCTCCAGCATTTCCTTCGTCACCGTTTTCGACACTTTGTGCACTTTCACTCGTTTGATCGACCTTACTTTCGATCCGTCTTCTTTCACGCGATACTCCGTGACCGTTTTGATCCCCGTGGTGGGGTCGATTTCGATTTTGGTCGGCGGTAACGCGAACGCCGCGTCGTCGTCGACGCCCATGTCGTCGGAATCCGCCAGGGAGATTTCATCGTCCTCTTTCTTTAAAGTCGTCTGGGATTCTGCTATCGCCATTTTCAACGTGTTGTTGTTCTCGCGTGTGTTAATCTGAGGACATCCGTAAGCCCCAATTTTTGACTTCAGAGACACAGAGGAAAAGAGAGGAAAATCGATCTTTTAGGAGGACTGGACTTTAGGTTCATTTTGCGCCAGATTAAGGTACACTTTATATGTATAATTATATGCTCTTCTTCTCTAAAAATAGTATTGCTAGTATCACGCGTTTTGTTGTGCTCTTCTTTTTCCTTTTCTTCTTCTTCTTTGACTTCTTCTTAATTCTATGCGAAGTACGCCAAGTCGCTCTTCTTCTTCGCTTGGACTTGAACGATGCCTTCAACAAAATCTTCGTGGTTGACCGTCGTCCCGTCTCTTCGCAACGCTAACATCCCAGCTTCCACGCAGACGGCTTTTAATTGCGCGCCGTTGAAATCGTCCGTGCCTCGGGCTAATTCGTCGTAATTTACGTCCGGGGAGACGTTCATTTTGCGCGCGTGGATTTGTAAGATGTGCGAACGAGCGTCTTCGTTCGGGTGAGGGAACTCGATTTTCCGATCTAAACGTCCAGAGCGCAACAACGCGGGATCTAAAATGTCCGCTCGGTTGGTCGCGGCGATAATTTTCACTCGATCGTCCGAACTAAAACCATCTAATTGGTTCAACAATTCTAACATAGTTCTTTGCACCTCGCGATCGCCGTTGGTATCGGAATCGAAACGTTTCGTACCGATGGCGTCGATTTCATCGATGAATATAATCGCCGGCGCTTTCTCTTTCGCCAACTCGAACGCGTCTCGAACTAATTTCGCCCCGTCTCCGATGAACATTTGCACCAACAAAGGTCCAGCTAACTTCAAATAACAAGCGTTCGTTTGCGCCGCGCACGCTCGCGCCAACAGCGTTTTCCCCGTTCCCGGCGGGCCGTATAACAAACATCCTTTTGGCGCTCGTATGCCAAGTTTTACGAAGTGTTCTCTGTGCGTCATCGGCAAAACAATCGCCTCTCTCATCTCTTGAATCTGCTTATCTAACCCTCCGACGTCGGAGTAATCCTCGACTGGTTTCTCGTCCACCTCCATCGCTTTCACCCTCGAGTCGTACTCCGCCGGCAGCGTGTCCAAGATCAAATACGAATCTTTATTCACGCCGACTAAGTCGCTCGGTTTCAAATCCTTCGCGTCTACTAACCCAGCTATCGGGAGAAAGATAGTCTGCCTGGTCGTTGTTTTCAAAACCACCGCTTTCCCGCTCCTCTGCGCGTCCAAATCCGCTTGCGCGTCCGCCTCTTCGTCCTCGTCTTCCGGTTGGAGATCTAAAATTTCCACGATCGAGGCCACCAAATACGGAAGCTGTTTGTTCAGCTTCACTTTCTCCAAGTTATCTTTCACTCGTTCTCGTTCGGACCCCACGTCCAGTTGTAATCGGTTGCTTTCGTCTCGTAAGACTCGTATCTCGTTTTCCAATAAACGGACGCGCATAAGGACGTCCTCCGTGGTTGCATTTTTCAGATCGTTGAGGACTTCGGCGGTGCCGTCGTCGTCGTCGAAGACGCCGTCCAAATCCATTTTATAATTCTTTTATATCGCCAGTCGATCGACAATACTATGTAATAGCTTAACAGAAGGTGATGAGAAAAACTCTTCTCTCTTTTGTCTTTGTCTTTGTCTTCTTGCGCGTGCTCTGTTAAATGATAGAATCTGACTGACGTTTTTTGAAAGAAAACGTCTGTGTGTTTCAATTATTCAACAAAATATTGTCTCTCTCTCTCTCTCTCTTTTTTTCTAAATCAATAATCCATCGATGATGAACTCTTTCTTGAAGGTGGACGTTCTCTCACTGCTGGGATGATTGTGCTTCTCTCTCTCGTTTCTCGACAAATCGAGCGTATTGTTCATCCGTCGGCTCAGGAGAACCTTTTTCGAGCAAGTAGTTCACGCACTCGGGGCGCTCGTAATACCGAGCGAAAGCGATGAAATCCCAGTAGTTATTAAGAGGCACTTTCGCCTCTTCGACTAAGTATTTGATACAATCGAGTTTGCCATACCTTGTAGCGGTTGCCGCAAAGTCGAGCTTTACTGCATCAGATATCTTTCGTTCTTCAACGAAATATTTCAAGATGTCTGTGTGACCCTTTCCTGCTGCCTGATGTGCCGCAGCTTCTTCCGTCTCTCGCGAAGGTTTCACTTTGTCGAAAAGAAATCGAAGACAGTCGAGGTGTCCATTAACAGCAGCTTGAAGACAAGACTCTTTTTTATCACAAGGGCAACCGTTAGAGAAGCAGTACTTCAGCATCTCGAGATTACCTTTATCTGCTGCCAATTTAATCGTCCATTTATCCCACTCGCAATCTTTCACTTCTCTCGCCCACTTAAGCAACTCGAGTTTGTTCGTTCCAGCAACTTGAGCGCAAAACCAGGCTTGATCTATCACTTTTCCACTTTTACATTTCTTTCCCCAGGCTATGTGCTTCCACGCCCATTCCAACGTCGAAATAGATGTACATTCCCAAACATCCCAATTTAATTCCGATACGTTTACCCCGGCGTACGCAAGCACACCCTGACTCTCTCTATTCACCATTCCAAAGAAAGACCGATCCGTCTTATTCAATTTCGGAAGCACATGCGAGACAAACACATCCTTATGATGCGTCACCAATCCCGTCCAAATCGCCGTCGGTCCAAGCTTCAACCTCTCCATATCCGCCAGAGCCTCCGCTACAGCTTTTTCTCTCCTCTTTTCCTTCTTCCTCTTCTGCGCGCCGGAGAGTGCTGCTCCCTTCTTCCTCATCTCTCGATTATTATTATTCTTCTTCTAAAAAAATGCGGTCACGTGGTGTCGTTTTAGCCCAGATTTTGAAAAATTTAATTTGTGAGCACACAAACCAAAAAAACCCTCCAGAAAAAAAAACGGTCTGCTGCTCCTTTGATGAACAACATGAACAACACCAACGGTGGTTTTGGTGGTCATAACACTACTTCTGCCGGTTTGGGAGGAGCGGGAGGTGCGTTACTCTCGGAGTGTTCGATACGAGTTGAAAACAGATTCGAAATACGCGTGGACACTTGGGGAAAAAAAAATGCATTTTCAACAACGAACAACGACATCCTTCTTCAAATCCCAACGTTTTACTTTTTAACGCACATGCACCAAGATCACTTGCGAGGATTAAAAGAAGATACGTTCGAGAACGATAATAACGGGAGGATACATTGCACGGAAATCACGAAGATTTTGTTGGTGAAACGATTTCCGAGGTTGGAATCGAAAGTCAAAGTGTTGGAGTTTGATTCCGTGGAGGTAGTCAAGGTTGTTTCTGCTTCTAAAAACACGAAAGAAGAAGATTTGAGGTTCAACGTGTACTGCTTGGACGCCGGGCACTGTCCCGGGTCCGCGATGTTTGTCTTCGAAGGAAAGTTTGGGAAAGTTTTACACACCGGGGATTTCCGGAGGGAAGATTGGAGCGGGAGTTTGCCGAGCGGGAAGAGGATGAGTTTGCCGACTCCCGGGAGCGGAAGCGGAGGGAGCAACGGGTTGAGGAAGAATTTTTTTAGCATGTTGAACGACGTGCCACTTTCTGCGATGTGGTCTTCGAGCAGTCCGAGTTTGACGACGGGTTCCCACGACCTCGGGTACGACAACAACAATAACACAACTTTGAAGAACGCGACGCCGTTGCCGAAAGTGCTCGATAATTCGAAAACGCAGGCGGTGGACGTTTTGTATCTCGACAACACGTACAACAATCCAGAGTACGATCATCCACCCAGAGCCGTCGCTTTGGAACGCATCGTAAAGTTAGTCACGGAAATCGAGCCGGAGCGTCCGGTGATTCTTTTGTTAGATTCTTTAGGTAAAGAAGACGTCGTCATAGCGCTGAGCCAAGCGACGAAATCGAAAGTCTATTTGCACAAAGATCGATACAACGATTGGTTAAAGTTAGGATTTGGGAAAGAGTACGTGTGCAACAGTCTCGGAGAAAACGAAAGCACGAGAGTGCGCGTACTCCCCAAGGCCATGGGGAGACACAAAGAGAACGTGTGCGGACCGTTGGTGGCCGGGTTGAAGAACTTTAAGGAGTGGGGACCGTTGGTCATCAGTCCGACGGGCTGGGCACGCGTCACCGAACAGATGCGAGAGGAGGACGAGAAACAAGAGATGGATACGGAACGACAGGAAAAGATGACGAACGATGAGAAAACAGACTGGGTTCGCCGATCGGTTCCGTATTCTTTACACAGCAGTTACAGCGAACTGGAAACGTTCGTGAAAAGAATCCAACCGAGGAAGATTATCGGCAACACGAGGGACGACACCGTGAAAGAGGCGGAGAGGAAAGGGTTATCAGAAGTTCGCTCGGTACACGTGAGGAGTCTGGAAATATTTCTGCGGCCATCGTCGCAATCGGAAGAGAACGCAGTGTTAAAAGCAGTTTTTGAAACAGAAAGAAGACGCGAGCAAGCGACAGCGACGACGACAAAAATGAACACGACGAAACTGTCGGCAAGGGTGAGACTTCCGAGCGATTCGCCTAGAGACGACATTTCAGACGTGCGACTGCTTTCGGCGTCGTCGCCAAGAGGCGTCAAAGGCGACGTGAAAGAAACGCTTCACAAAATGAGGATCGTTTCGCCGAGCAAGCCAGCGACGAAGTACGCGCTCGCGAATAAAAAGTTACCGCTACGTTTACAACGGTTTCAACAAAAAGAACGAGAAAACGACGCCACAAAGCCGCAAGAAAGAGAAGA
>Ga0114997_10003698_pt1 | contig 11959 bp, 19 predicted proteins | sample ArcticOcean_MG_C_2_FD_87045 | JGI IMG/M metagenome (GOLD analysis project Ga0114997, IMG submission 87045) | Marine microbial communities from western Arctic Ocean - ArcticOcean_MG_CB4_136 | ecosystem: Environmental > Aquatic > Marine > Oceanic | place: Arctic Ocean: Canada Basin | collected... | reverse complement strand
ATACCAACAGTGCCCCCCTCATGCCCACCGAGCACACGGCCTTATTCTTCTGGCCCGCCTAGCTCTTCTATAGAAGTAAGACCGCACCCTGTATAAATCCTAAGCACTCTAACCATGGCCCTTGTTGAAGCCATGCGTCTAACGTGGGGAATTATCATTTTGCCAACATTCTTCATGCCTGCATCTCCTTCATCTTCAAAGTGTACATCTTCATGTTGATTATTAATTATCTTGGTTCCTTTGGCTACTGCTCTGAATACGAAGAAAGCTTTCTCATAGTCTTCTTTGATCGGTGTGCTTATTAGACTGGTTAAACCCTGTTGGTGAGCCATCCATAATAACCCCTTAAAGGTTATGAATTCTTTGCCTTGCCTTGATATAATCCAATTGTTTTCTTTACAATATTGTAATTGATTCCTGTTCATCTGTGCCTCTTTGTTGTGTTAATCTTCATACCTTTGATCTCTTATCATACCATAGTAAGCAATAGATTAATCTCTTCTATTGTTTCAATAACCATATACCCGACTCCCCCTGATAGATATATATAAGTTTGTTCACCCTCTATTATTGATACGATATGTGCTTTGTTGATCAATATCTTAGATATTAGATCATTATCGTCTATTTGTGTGAGTGTTATCATTGATTCCCCCTGTGCAATTATAATTGTATATAGTCATATTCTTGTCTAAATTCATAGTATTTATGCATAAACCAGTACTTTATTGCTGATTGGTGACAGAAGATGACACTAGATGACATTAGAAGTGTCATCGAATTATCTATGTTCAACCTGCATTTTTTAAAGATTTCGCTATAATTTGCCATAATTTCCTATAAACTAAAATATATTTTAATAAGTTTATTAATTGTTTATTCTTAGATTCTACTGTCATAGAGTATAATATATAGAGATAGACCCCGACCCTTGGGGATCATAGCGATGACAGATATGTGTCATTCTTCTGTCATCTTCTGTCATCTTCTGTCACACCTATATAAAAGAAAAACCCCTTGAATTTCTTCAAGGGGCCACAACTATCAACCATTCTCATGATCTACCTTCTCTAGGTATCTATTCTTAATACTTTTGATCCAGTTGCGCAATATAGCCTTATACTTCCATATCATACGATCTAAGACAGTTGCTCTACATAGCAGTGTATACACCTTCATAACGTCCTCAGTGTCCTTTAAAGCACTATGCGCGCCTTCACTAGATATATTAAGAAAGCTCCTTATAGAGTCCATGCTTAATGATTTGAGTCCTATTGGAGCCAGATGTTCATGAGCGAGCGTCATTGTATCAATTGATCTTAGCCGTGGAATATATTTTCCATGCGCTGCTAATGTTATCTTAATGAACGATAGATCGAAATTTGGATTGTGACCGATAATAACGCATGGCCCTCTTAATTTGCTATCAATTTTTGATACTATCATCCTGATAACTTCAGACATTTCAGGGGCACGACTCCATGCCTCTTCTGAATACCCATTCACTTTTAATGCTTTTGGATGTGCCTTTTGGATGTGCCTTGGTTTAATCTTGGTTGACCATCGTTCTATTATTCCATGGCTCTCTTCAATGATAGCGATCTCTATGATCTCATGTTCAATTGGATCTAAACCTGTTGTCTCTATATCTATATATAATTTCCTCATATTTTCCTTTATATGTTTATGATGCATTTTAAAAAATCCTTCTGCTGTGTAGTATTCATATACAGCTTGATTCCATTCTTTCTTTGAATATCCCCAGGTTGAATCAAATTGATCCACGAGCCATGCTGGTTGATCTTCATATGTGATTATAAATATTTTATCGTATAGTAATTTATATATTATTTCAGTCATCCAGCCCCATGGGATATTCCTCAAAGCATTGAAGACTCTCCAATAGAATGTCAATAAAATTAACTGAAAGAACTTTGGCTAAACACTCAGCGATAATTATAATTGCATCTGGTCGCGGGTTGCTTGTGCCTCTTGCCCAATTTGATATAGATCCTTGAACGTATCCCGACTCCCTTGACAACCAGCTTTGAGATTTATCAGCTATAAGTAATTTACTTATTACCCATGATCCATAATTCATGGGTTTACTCTGTTTATTCTTTTCATAGTTGATTTATAAGCAGGCAGATATTCAAAGGATTGAAGCAGATAGTCATGATAATCCTCATCGAATAATTCAGCCATGATCCTTGTGATATTCAAGAATACATCAATATTTGGAAAGGAGTCCTCTCTGATCCATCTGTATATACCCCACTGATTAAACCCCGCTTTATTACCTAGCCATGCTCTAGATTTTCCTTTTGCTTCTAAGTTTGATTTAATCCATTCACCGTAATTTATCTTTTCCATGTCCTTCCGTCCTTGCTTCTGTGTTGTGTAAATCCTAATTCTTTGCATATTTGAGCTATTCTTTTTGAATTACCCGTGTGTTGTTGTGCAATTGGAAGCTCTAATTTATCCATTATTTGACTCGTGCTTGCTCCAATAGGACTATTAAGAATCGCTTCTTTTACTTTGCATGCCCATGGATCATCTATGATGAAAAGCTCTTGATATTCTTGTAGTCTCTTAGACTGCACAGGATCTAAATACCATGACTCCCCTGCTTCATATCTGTGTTTAGCCTCTGCAAATAATTGAGTCCTTGTCTCTTTTATTATTTCAATATTTACTCTTTGGCCCCCCTGAATAATAATAGGCCAGAATCTTCTTTCTGCTCCATCTGATAGGATTTTGATATTGTTAGATGATAAAACGAAACATGTTCTTCTTGGTCTGTGCTTTGGGAAATATCCATAATTAGCAGTGTAACGATCCCATGCCCCCGTGAAAAATGCTTTTGACAATTCTGCAGTCTTACCCTGTAAACTTGCCATCTCTGCAATTTCCCAACACCAGACTCCCGATTGATGAAGAGCCATGTATCCGCGAGTCGTTCCAATCTCGAGGGGGCTGTTTGAGTACCACGACTCCCCAAATAAAGCCTTGAGAGATAGCCCTTTTCCGACTCCCTTCTCAGTAGATATTAAAGTCAACGCGCTGTGAACCTCGCATCCAGGTTCGAAGATCCTTGCTACAAAAGTAATTAACCATTTTCGACTCATCTCCTTCACTAGATCGTTAAATGATGGATCATAATTGGCCTTATATATCTCATCAAATATGTTTTCTAGTCGTGATTCTCCATCCCATGCAGGCAAGGCAACCAGCCAATCTTTAATCGGATCATAAATGTTATTCATTGCAGCACGAGTCAAGGCCATTTTCAAGGCTTTATCCTGAGCTTTCATATGATATATCCTTTCAAGAAATATACCCACATTTTCGATGATTTGATCCTCTACCGGTGCTCCTTCATAGAGCATCTTATCCGCATGATCATGATAGCAAAGCGATTCAAAGCGTGAATCGTTTTCCAGAATATAAGCTAAGTTTGATCTATTGCTCCTTGGGATCGGCCCCTTTGTTAAATTGCCCTCCTTATCGAATTGAGGGGTGCTTTTTTCCAGTAGATCCCATGTTGCTTCCTCAGCTCCAGCAGGAACAAATTTATACTCAACATCTTTCCCAATTGCTTTTGATGCGAATTTCAATAACTTACTCATAAGACTGAACCTAACAGGGATTCAAAATTACCCCACCAAGAGCATGAATTTTCGTGATTACATTTTGGCCACTTCTGAGCATTAGGCATGTCTAAATTGATAGAAAAATATACAGAGTCCCTTTTACATAGTGGGCATGTAATATACCTAGCTGTATTTCCAACAACCTTAGATCCTAGTTTATCAGCAGCAGCAGATCTAAAGACTGGATTAATCATCACCTCAGACATGCATATCTTCTGTGTTTTCTGTGGTTTGTACTGTTTTTTCTCTTCAATCTTTATATGACTATAATCAAGGAACAACAAAGGAGCGTCAATATGTGCATGTGTTTGATGATATTCACGAGGAGTCTTAGGTGATATATCTAATGAATCTGGAACACTATAACGGTAATAACATCTCGCAACATCCTTTAAAGCCTTCATATCTGGAGCACCCCTACCAACTACTAGATCCCAATATTCAAGAGCTGCCACATGAGCAATGTGCCAATCCTCTGCAGGTACAGGATTCGCCAAAGGAATTATAATTCGGTATTTGTGCCAGTGTGGAGAATGACTCCATGATGAATGACAAATTACTGCAGTGTCAGTGAACAACCGCCATGCATCAATTGGGGCGAGTCCATCATCTATATCAAAAACCAAGAACGATACATGGATAGCATTAGCACCAGATCGAGTCCCCGTGAATATTGTTGGACTCCACATTGGAAGATCACCTTTTGATTTAATATTAGGTATTGGATATAATAAAGCCTTGGTAATATTATCAATATTCTCTGTTATTTTCCTTGGTTTATTGTCTTTTGTGCCCGTGAAAGTTGAAAGGTTAAGAGGTCGCATGGTTTGTTACTCCAATGGATAAATTGTGAATTTTGTATAGGGGTCTTCATTTTTGGCCGCTATTTTTTTGATTGATACTGTTATACAAACTTGATTATCGTCTTCTATTACTCCAGCATAGACTAAGCAGTCCAGAAGCATTTTTTCAAGGTTGTCTATATCTGGTTTGGTTATTTTCAATATTTGCCCATCTGGATCAGCTTTTCGATATTGATTCTTTGGTCGCTTGAATACGAATTCAGATTTAACAATAACAGGGAGTCCCTTTGGTATCGCTTCAATTCCTAATTCCTTGATAATATAAATTGCTTCATTCATATATGTTTTACAATTTTTAGCTGTGTAGACTCTTCCATTACTAAAACGGGGCCGGCCCATGCTAACTGGTTGCAGATTTATCCTGTACATTGCAAGAGCTTTGCACTGTGACAAAAGGCTTTGTCTTGATCTGCTGATCCAAATAACAACCCGCAAATTATATAGAGAGTTACAACACGAGGAATTGAATCCCCTGCCAACCATTTATCAACTGCAGGTTTGCTACATCCGATCGCCTTTGAAAGACTTGCTCTAGTGTAGCTGGACTCAATAACTGCCTCATGTAACCATTGATTGAATTTCATTTTTTCCCCTTATTTAAATTTAAACCTGAATGTATATTTAGAAAATCTTTCCCATCTGAATTGAATCGACCTGATACCCCAATAACAGTTTGATGGAAAACATAATTATGTGCTTGCCCATTGTATAGAGTTTTGTATTTTAGAGTTATATCTGTGCGATCTAAGAACCTGTAAATGATAGACTCCCCCCCTGCCTTATCCATTATCTTTGAGATTTCAGGATGAATTAAAATATTGTTTTTGAAGACTTCAATAGATAAATAATTCATTCCGTCTTTATTAGACTCCATGCTTCCACCTGATATAATCAATAGCATTTTCTAGATCGTTAAATTCCCCAGCAAGAAATCCCTTTTTCAATATTGCGATCCCTCTATATATCCAGGATCCATGTTTGTAATATTTCAGTACAAACCCAAGATTAACCCCATCAACGATGACAGGTATTTTTTCCCGAGTCGCTCCTTGTTTGTATAATTTTCCCTGTGATTTATACATAATAGAGATAGACTCCATAGAGTCCCAAATAACTAAGTGCAACCCCCAAAGGAAGGATAAAAAGCAAAAGATATGAATCATCCTTCATTTTGACTCCTTCATAAGCTCTTTAAATGCTTGATCAAAAGCTAGAACCCATGGATCATTCGGTGCACCTTTTAAATCTTTTTTGATCGCCCTTCTGATCTCTGCTCTTCCTTTGGTTTGAATTGCCTTTCTAATCATTTTTCTTGCTATATTTTTCATTTTGTTATCCTCCAAATTCTCTATGAATGCTTGCCATTACTACATTCATGTCTTCTTCGTGATTCTCAATTGCTATAATCATTCCATCTTCATTTTTGTTCATAACATAGCCCGCTCTATATCCGTGTTTTCCAGTCTTCCAAAGTTCACCGGTTGAATAAAGTGCATAGCCTTTCATTTTTATTATTGGCTTTTCAGTGGGTTTTTTCTGTATTAAATAAGTCATGTTGTTTTCCTTGCTTTTGTTGTTGTTGTTATTATCGTTTACTTTCTTCAATTGCTTCAATGACATCTAAAAGCATATCAACAGCATCTTCACCGTTTCTTTTTTCGTACTGGTCATAAATATACGCTTTTACCATTCTTTCTTCTTCTGTGTACTTGTCCCAAGGCTTCGCCATATCTTTTAGGCATGCAATAATCATTTTATCGCTCATTTTTGCAATTCTGTTTGTTAATCTTGCTCTTGCTTCTTGCTTAGTCATTTTGTCTTCCTTGCTTTGTTGTTATTTCTTATACCTTAATATAACATAATATAGTATGCACGTCTACTTTATTATGCTACTTTATTGATTATTTTATGTTTTATCCTGTTATTTCTAATGGATCGATCATTCCTAATTCTTTAAATGCTGTAGCTCTTTCTTGAACAAATAAAGATTTCCCTTCGATTCTGTCTTCATAGGATGAATGAGTCATTCTAAGTAATACTATGTGATCTATTTTTAAATCTTTACACAATGCAATTAATCTAATAATGACCATGCTTTTTTTGAAATCTATAAAAGGTCTTTTAATCTTTATAATCTTGGAGGGGTTTGCTAGATTTAAAACCTTTTCAATTTTATAAAAAAACTCTTCTCTACAGTCAGGAAAAATTTTATAATCTGTACCTGTTGCTCCAATAGTTATATTCACAGCACCTTCTATTAATAAAGCATGAGCCCACAATATATTGATAAATATAGAATTTCTATTTGGGATAATTATACTATTTGGATTAATTGATATTACTTTACTAATATCTATAATAATATGATCAGTTAAACCTAAATAATTAATAATTACATTTACCTGTTCTAATTCTGATCGTGTTTGACCATAATCAAAAGTAATTAATTTAATTCTATCTTTCTTTTTTATTGCCTCCAATAATAAAGTGGTTGAATCAATTCCCCCAGAGAATGATAGTAAATTTGTATTCAAAATAACCTCAGCTGACTTTTTATTTTTTTCATTTCTATTGATACTATTTTTGCTGTCATGCTAAATATTGACATGCCCGATCCATCAAAACTAGAAACACCCCAATATGAGCAAAGCCTGACTCTTTTTGCTGAATTTACTCTGCCCACATGACAAATTACGTCGCGCTCTTTACAAATATTTGAAATAACCTTTCCATTTTTCAGTTTAAAATCTGTACTTCCACCAATAAATATTCCAATACCAGAATTTGCAATTGACTTTAATTGTTTAAAGTTATTTTCTTCACATCCATCTTGAGCCACAAGGAGCAAAGGTCTTTTAAAAACTTTTAATTTATAAACCCAAATCATAAACATTGCTAATGTTTCCTTCCAATTACCAATAGAGTCAGGAATTACGATCCAATCGGCATGATCTGCCCATTTATCTAATAGTTTAATAAATCCTTTTTCATTAAAGGGCCTGCCTTTGTTCCAATCTGCATAACAGCCATTATCAATAGCATATCCATATTTATATAATAAATGCTCTCTTTTTTTTGATACTGACCGCACAGAAGCTGGAGACAGTAAAAACCTCCAACCATTATAATATTTATCTAATATCACTAAACATTCTTTTTTGGGAAGTGCTGAAGTATAAGGTATCATTTCGCTTTATTACTTTTGTAATAATAATTTACAACTTTTCTCCAGATGATCCATTTATAGCCGGATCGAATTCCCCATGGATATATCGTTTTTATGTGCTTTTCTATCTCCTCAGCAGGGTGTATAAAAATTACAGATTCATGATAGTCTTCAATGATTTTTAATGCTTGTGACCAATATAATTGATATTTAGTCATTTAATGCTTCTATTATCTCAAGAGGAATTCCCCAGTGTGGATTATCACCCCAATAAGATTCTACACTACTAGCCATTCTAAGAAGCTCTTCTATCGATTGCAGATCTTCCAATGTTAGATCATTATCAGAATTCAAAATAGTTAGTGCTTCTTTCCCGAGATCATATGCTTCTTTAGCATCATTTGAAACAAAAGAGCATGTATCACATGTTTTTGATCCCCCTTCACAATGCACATGATCCCCATGTGAATCAAAAGAATAAATCCCTTTGACTTGATATTCATGTCTCCAGTCTGGACCAGTCCAATTGATTTGTGCTGAATAAATTGCTCTATTTAATAGGGTTATTTGTGCTGTTGTTATAGTCATGTTGTCTTCCTTGCTTTGTTTTGTTTATCTTACTTAAGTAATATAACATAATAAAGTAGGCTAAGAGCAACTATTTACAACTATTTTATGCTTTTATCAAATTAATCTAACATTCTGATATTCATCTGTTTGATTTCTTGCACGTCATTTTTTATCTCAACAACATCACGAGCTAATATATTGTGTTGATCTGAAAGAGTCTGAAGACTTCCCTGATAAGCGAGTCTATCTTCATTGTGAGAATCAACCATGCGATCTATCTGTTTCAGATGCCTATCCAGATAAAGAGGCACATTAGCCGCAAGCCAACGACCAACAAAAAATAATATAATTACAGCTAAAACCATAGCTGAAAATGGGCCAGTTAATGCTTGGATAATTTCAGTATTTGTCATGAGTGATCCTTTTTCCATTTATTGAGAGCTTTGGCCATGCTGGTTGCAATACTGCCCATGCCCTTTATTGATAATAATTCTGCATGTGTATCCATAAAAAAGGGTTCACAGCAAATTGCAATTGGCTTGCCTACACCTCTAATTGTATAATATGCGTTTTTAGTCCAATCTGTTGAGGTTGCCTTAATGGCCTTACCTGATTCAATACATGCATGATCTGTTTTAATCTGTGTTGCCATGCTGGTTGCTAATTGTTGCCCTTGAGCTGATCTGTGATCATGGAACATAGCCGAATAATTCCCCCCTCCAGCGTTCAGATGCATTGCTAAATAGATCCATGGCCCAGGGTGTAATTCTGCATATTTATTAACTCTTTCATGCCTATGTTTATAGATTCCATCTGATAATGGCATGACTTGAATACCCATATCTAAGAGCGCAATTTCCAATTGTATTGAGAGTCGGGCTGTCCAAATTGACTCCATCTCATCTGCAGATAGATTCCCATCATTATCTAAATCACGACCAGCACCACGATCATGGATCTTATTTGGTTTTCCTGAATGCTGGCGATCTATAAATACTATCATTTTCTTATATTAATAATTTGGTTGTCTTGATATGCGAGCTTAAAATTCCACAAAATCCCTGTCCATTCTTTAGCTATTATCATCATTTTCATTTTCTCAATTTCAAGGAATTTAGAAGTTACTCCAATTATATCTCCAATCATTAACCCCCCATAGTGAAAAGGGGCACTTATTTCAACGGCTCTAATTGGGAAGGAATTACTTTTTACTTTTTGCAAAGCTATCATTTCTGCAGTTGTGCGTTCATAAATATAATCACTTGATTCTGCTGTTTCTTGAATTCCATATCTGTTAATTGAGACATTACTATATTCAGATAAAATATCAATATCCTGTTCTTGGATATTGGTGACTCTTACCTGTTGTGTATAATCCTGATCATGTCCAGATTTCCCAAAATTCAAAGTATACCGATTTATTAATTCCCCAGTTGCTCGAATTGTTTCTACTGCTGAAATTTGACTAAATTCACTGGCATCATCAATATTATTTAAGCTGATATATTTTATTGGGATAACATGCGATATTGCTTGAAGGTTATTATAGATCGGTTTAATTCCTTGTGGCCCTACTCGAATTGATATTGGTAAAAATGGCAATATATTCCCTGCTAACCAATCCCATGCTCCTAATGTAGGATCATTTATATAACCAGAAAATTGATATTTATTAAGCATGGTTGATATATTTGCCCATGCTCCATCATCAATTATTAATCCTGTCTTTTGTAAAGCCCACCTGCAAATATCACCTCCTCCAGTTAATATTCCATCTCCAAAAGGATTCAACATTCCCCCTTCATTAAATGATAACCACCATTCTCTTGAGGTTCCGTTTATTTGTGGGGGTGATACCGTGGAAGGAGTTGCAATTGTATCAAAACCATCAAAGCCAATATATGAATAAATATGACCTGTACTATCAACAGAATTGAATACAGGTTGTGTTCCAAGATCAAATTCATCATCTTGAGCCATGACACTAGTTGAACTGACTACACCAGATGAGATTAAAAATTTACCCGTTGATCCAACACCTGTATATTTATCATAACAATACATTGGAGTGCAATATAATCTGTTGAATATTCCATTGACTGAATATGATCCATTAGGAGTCCCGATAATAATTGGCCATGATTTCCCGTCTGCAGTATCAACATCTCTATTATTAAACCGTTGATCAATTGTTTCAAGTGGATTCATTATTAATCTGGATTCATCAATTGGATCAGCCTCAATTGATAGACTAACAGATCCATCTATATCTAATGGATCCCCATATTGGGGCTCTTGTACTTTTCCTTTCATTAAGATAATTCTATCTTCATATGATTTCTGAAACTTTCCAGCCTTGAAAATAACCATTGAAAATTCAGCTTTTGATCCCTCTAATACTTGACCATTAGAGATCATCTTTAAAACCTTCACTTCATCAAATATTAAAGAACAAGAGACAATATTAGCCTCTAAATCATAATCTAAGAAATCACTGCTTTCTTTAAATTGGAATTCATTTAATCCACCAGTGTAACCTATGATCCCCTGATCACTATTTAATTCCATAGGATATTGTGCTAAACGGTATATTTTACCGCCCCATGTAATTTCGATTAGAAAGACAGGAAACCCGCCTTCATAGTCAATTTGTTTGTATCTATTGCGAGTCATCGTGTTTCCCTTAAGATAATAGTACCGACTCTGAATACCTCCCCTTCACCTGTGGGCCGTGATTCACTTCCTAAAATATGTTCAATCTGTGCATCTTTACCCATCGTGCAAAGCATATGATCATGGTATCTATTTATCAATTCTTTTGATCCAGTTTGATGATCAATAGTGGGTAAATATACTAAAGCTTCCATGCTGCCCTGCATATATCCAATTAACCCGATCATATTTGTAGGGGCTGATCCAATTGCAGCGATAGCATTTCCTATTGTGCTCGCTTTCCAGAAATCAGGATCTGCATTAATCTCATATAGGGTGGAAATATCGACTCCCTCCTGCCAAGAAATTCTAGCAATTCGGCCCCCTCTTCCTCTTTTCTGTGTTCTCAAAATTCCATTAGTTGCAATATCCTCTTGAATATCTGCCTCCATGGTTATGGTTCGACCCCTCGAATATTGATTAGCAGGGATCATGAGACTACCTAACACTTGAGTCCCGATCTGAAAATAGCCTTCATTCGTTCTTTGAGCATCAATAACTAATCTGTAGCCTGCTGCATTTTGTACATTGTGTATTAATATTGTACAAGAATCAGGAATTAAATAACTAGATCCAGAAGTGGGATCACTGGTTTTGACATCCTCAATTATTAGTATTGCTCTTTTCGATGAGGATTGAGCATAAACACCTTCCGAATTGCTTTTAATTTTCCGTACAACCTGAACCCCTGCTCCATCATCTAATAATATTTGCCAATTTGCGCACTCATCAAAGTGTAAAAACGATCCGTTTGCATCATTGCATTCTATAGATCGCCCTGTTCTGATAAAGGTTTGACTCGTTTCATTTAAAGAATTTGTGAAGTTGCTTATATTTACCCAACCTGTAGAGGCACTATCATATCGTTCAACACTCATATTTTTAAAATTGATATTTGCTAGATGAATTCCTATTGAATTGTTTGCTGGTTTGCTATTTTGATTCCCTAATAAACCATGATCAATTAACCATGCTATTTTCTGAACTGGAACATT
>Ga0114997_10003697_pt1 | contig 11960 bp, 10 predicted proteins | sample ArcticOcean_MG_C_2_FD_87045 | JGI IMG/M metagenome (GOLD analysis project Ga0114997, IMG submission 87045) | Marine microbial communities from western Arctic Ocean - ArcticOcean_MG_CB4_136 | ecosystem: Environmental > Aquatic > Marine > Oceanic | place: Arctic Ocean: Canada Basin | collected... | reverse complement strand
TTGATTTGTAATCAATAGGTCCGCGGTTCGACTCCGTGCGGGGGCACCATTAACTTATTTAAAAAATATATAAAGTATAATGAACTTAATTATTCAATATATTAAAATTTTCCATGAGATTTTTTTTAGATCAAAAATATTGATTAAAAGAAAGTCGTATGGTTTCGAATTTGAAGATATTGCGATTAATAAATATTTAAGAAATATTCAAAATGGATTTTATGTAGATATTGGAGCATTCAATCCTGTCAGAGGAAGTAACACATACCTGCTATATAAAAAGAATTGGTCAGGCATTAACATTGATGCGGATGAAAATTCAATAAAAATGTTTAATATTTTGAGAAGAAATGATTATAATTTCAACTACGCAATATCTTCTTCCAAAAAAAAAGAGTTGAAACTTTTTTATGAAAAAAATTCAAGTGGTATAAAAACTACGGTAGCAAAATTTAGAGATCTAACTTTAAAAAATTTTAAAATTAAACAAGTAAAAGTTTCAACCTTCGATAATTTAATAAAAAAAACAACTTTTTACAAAAGAAGGATAGATTTTCTTAATATTGATTGTGAGGGAAGTGATTTAGATGTTTTAAAATTAGTAGATATTAAAATTTATCGACCAAGGATTATTTGTATAGAAATCAACGTACTATTAAAAAAATCAATAAGAAAGTCTAATATCTACAAATACTTAATTAAACACAATTATGAACTTAAAAAATCTTTTATAAACAGTCACATTTTTAGTTATAAAAAATAAAATTAATTTATACCTTTGATCATACCCATTATATCTTTAACAAAAAATTTGATCCATTTATAGTAAAGTTATTTTGTATGAGTTTCTTTTCTAAGCTGTTCGATTTTAATCTTTTTATCTAAACTGTTTGATTTATTATATAGAAGAATAAATCTAATTTTTTTTTCAATCTGAATCTTTACTTCTTTAACATTTCTAATTTCAATATTATCAGCAACAGCACTAATTGGTCTTTTTGATAGATCTAGATTTCTGATTATTATTTTACTATTTTCATTAACAATTTTTCCTTTCCATCTTCTAGGTCTAAAAGGACTAATTGGTGTTATTGCTAGTGTTTTAGAATTTAAGTCAAGGATTGGACCATGTATAGATAGATTATAAGCAGTACTACCCGCTGGTGTTGATACTAATACGCCATCAGAAATTAGCTTACTAATAATAATTTTTTTTTTATTATTAATCTTAATTGAGGCAGCTTGTTTGCTTTGTCTTAAAATAGAAACTTCATTTATGGCTATAGATTTGATTATTTGATTATTTTTTTTTTTAACTTCCATAATAAGTGGGTTAATTTCTACATGCTTTGCATAAATAATATTTTTATATAAATTTAAATAATTAAATTTATTCATCAAAAAACCATATGTTCCTGAATTAATTCCATAAAAAGGTTTATCAAACTTATGATTTTTCTTTAAGGAGTTTAACATAAAGCCATCACCACCAATAATGATGATTAAATTGGATTTCTTTAATGTGGTAAAATTAAATATCTTTTCAATTTTTTTTTTAAAACCCAGTGATTTACTATTTTTATCACAAATCATATGTGGTTTTATTTTATTTTTAATCATTATTAATTTTATATTTATAAAGGATAATTAGTACCTAAAAAAGATAATGCTATCTACGATTAAAATATAATAATATATACATTTAATTATAAATATAAAAAAATGTACAGTATAAAAAAAATATATAGAAGATTTAATAAGCATATTTTAATCAATTTTGTAAAAATTATTGATCCTTTATTTGATAAGATTGGAATTTACCTTCACCCTAAATTTGGTGAATTACAAAAATATAACCTTACATATGCAAAAAAAAGTAGACGATATTTGATAAATAAAGAAAAAAAATCTTTTAATAAATTTTTTATAGATTCATCTCTATCAAATACACAGTTGTGTTTTTTAGGGAAAAAATATCCAACTAACAAATCGCCTTTAAATAGCAATGGACATAGAAGTGGTTTTACTGGGATTTATACTTTACTTTTTTCAAACTTAAAAAATAAAAATATAAATATAGCAGAAATTGGAATTGAAAAAAATAGCTCGACTAAAATTTGGCGTGAATATTTTAATAATTCTAAAATTTATGCATTTGAATTTGATAAAAAAAAGATATTGAAGGCAAAAAAGAATAAATTAAAGAAAACTTATTATACAAAGACAGATGTAACCAAGAGAAACAGTATTAAAAAAAGTTTTGAAAAAACAAAGTGTAAATTTGATATAATCATAGACGATAGTACACATATTTTTGAAGATCAAATAAATATAATTGAAGAAACTTATAAATTTTTAAAAAAAGATGGTATTCTTATTATTGAAGACATTTATAGATATTTAAAAGACTATGATGAATCAAACTATTATATGCGTCTAAATCATCTACAAAAAGAGTTTAATGACATTTTTTTTATAGAATCTATTAATTATAATAATTTTAACGCTAGCTGGAAAAATGAAAAACTTTTAATTTTCATAAAAAAATAAAAAAATGAATATAATATATCTTTTACCATCTGAAAAAAAACCTGCAGGAGGCATCAAGGTAATTTTAGATCATTCTCAAATAATTAATGAAACAAAAAACAAATTTAATAGCAGTGTTTTATTTATTAAAAAAAAGAAAAGTACTAAGTGGAAAAATTCTCTTACCAAATTAATAAATTTCAAGACTAATAATTATTTAGGTTGGAGGGCTAATGAAATTACTGTAGATAAAAATATTACTAATCAATGGTTTAAAAGTAAAATTAATATCAAAAAAACACTTAACTTTGATAAAAAACAAGATTTAGTTATTTTACCAGAAATATTTGCACATTTTGCAAAAGATCTTTTGATCAAAAAGAACATTAATTATGCAATTTTTGTACAAAATGGCTTAGCACTTAATTTTACAAGTGAGCATAAAATTCTAAATGAGGTTTACGACAAGGCAAAATTAATTATAAGTGTTTCTTCACATATAGACAGGTGTATTAAGAAAGCTTTTAATATAAATCAGAGTAAAATCTTAAGAATTAATCAATCGATAAATTCAATTAAGATTAATTTTAGATCTAAATCAAATTTAATAACTTACATGCCTAGAAAATTACCTACTCATAGCAATTTAGTTTTATTTTTTCTTAGAATAAAACTTCACAAAAAATGGAAAATTTTACCCATAGAAGATATGAGTCATGAAAATGTTGTTAAAACTCTTAAAAAATCTAAAATTTTTCTTTCATTCTCAAATCTAGAAGGATTTGGTTTACCCCCATTAGAGGCTGCTTCTCTTGGAAATTTGGTAGTTGGTTATACTGGTGAGGGTGGAAAAGAATACTGGAAAACACCACTTTTTAAAAAAGTTGAACAAGGAGATATTTTAAGCTTTGTAAGTAAAATAGAAACCACTCTTAATAATCAAATTGATTATAAACTAATAGAATACCATAGATTAGTGATATTAAAAAAATACTCTCATGATAATCAAATAAAAAAAATTATTAAAATGTTAAATATATTAAAAAAATACTTTTAAATATTTAATTTACAAACAATCAAAATATTTGTTATTTTTTTTAATTTATTGTCTAACATAATTAAACTTTCTTATAGTTTATTTAAAGAATATTTTTAATATTTGGTGCCCTCGGCCAGACTCGAACTGGCACTCCAAAAAGGCACGGATTTTAAGTCCGTTGTGTCTACCAATTTCACCACGAGGGCATATATATATTATTGCTTATGTAGCATTTTTTTTCTTCTTGTACACCAAAAGATTTAATGGCGTGAAATTGTTTGCTCCACAATTTATTACAAAAAATATTAAAAATACTGAACTTTACCCATCAATGATAATCCTTTTAGATATTTGCTATATCTTTGAGCACTAAAATAATTATTTTTAATTAACTTCATGGCTTCACTATAATTATCTTCTGAAAATTTAATTTCGATAACAAAATTATTATCAGTTATTTTTGTGGAATTATTATTCATTAACTCATATTCTGGAGGGCAATCATAAGTAACTCTCACTTTATCTTTATAAATAAAATATTTTCTCTCATAGCTTATTTTTAATTTTGGTAACAAATTATAATTCATAAGAATAAATTTTTCATTCCCGTTTAAATTTTTTAAAATTGGACTTTCTTTTGAAAATAATTTGTCTATTTTAGTATTGTCTAGATTTATGTTTGAATCAAAAATAATTTTACTTCCAAATTTATTTTTTCTTTTTTTTATTTCATAATTAAATTTAGATTTATTATTATCATACCATCTTACTCTAAATTTATATCTTTCACTTACCCCCTCAATATTTAGTCTAGCTAAAGATAATTTTTCTGTATCGTAATAAATTGAACATAGAAATCTATTGTCATGATGTTTTTTTAAACCCTTTAAACTATTTAAATACTCATCCATTATCATTATGTTATTTTTTTGAACTGGTATTTTTATTTCATATCTCATAGTTAATATAAATCTTTAGTTTTAAAATCTTGTTCAATTATTTTATTGTTATTAATTTTTATAATACTGTTTATTTGGGATAAATATTTATCGTCTGAAGCAATATTAGTTAAATTGATAATACCACCATCAAAAATTTTTTTTTTATTAAATGAAGCTAAATCAAGTGATCTAGAGTTTCTAATTATGATATCATTACCCAAGACTTCACTACTATCTTTTGATGCTATGCCAATCATAGAATTATCTATCAAGATATTTGCCACCCTAACTAAACTATTTTCACCTGCGGAAATACCTTTATCACCAACATTAAATATTTCAGTTTCATTTATTACAACGTTTGATCCAGATGTATCAATAGCATCACCACCAATATCAATAAATTTTGAATTGGAAATTTTACCAATACTGTAATCACTGTCTATAGCATCTGATCTGGTTTTAGAAAAAGAACTATTATTGATATAAAAATTAGACTTGATAAAATTAATAGAGTCTTCTGAATTAAATCCTTTAAAAATAGAATTATTTATTTTTACATTAGACTCATAAAAATTAATAGCGCCCGTAAGTGTAAATTTATCATTTTGAAAATGTTTTAATTTTGAAATAATTGCATGGTTAATTTCTGAATTGTTATTGTTTCCAATTACATGAATTCCTCCCCAGCTATCTTCTAAGGCAGAAATATTGACTTTATTATTACTATTACCTAATATTTTTAGAGAACCATCATTTATTAAAATATTTGCATTTTTCGCAAATAATAAATTAGCACCTTCCAAAATGATTAGGTTATAATTTTTTGGAATTAATAATGGTTTATTAATAATATATTTCTTGTTTTCAAAAATTATATTATTTTTTTTGACTAAAATTTTATTTTTTTTAAAATCGTAAAAGTTTATATTTTTCTCTATAAGATCAATATTTTTTTCAACTAAAGTTTCATAAGTTTTTATGATTCCATTTTTTTTAAAAGAGTAATTTATCCTTACAGTAGAATTAAGTTTAGGTTGTGTATCAAGACTTAATTTTAGGTTTTTAATCTTATTAAAACTAGATCCCTTAACCTCTAGATCAATTCTTTCTTTATAACCAAGCTTTTCTATTTCGATTGAATCTATATATAAATCAGTACTAGTTAGATTTAATAAATTGAAATTACCGTCACTATATAGTCTTGCATAAATATGTTCTTTATACATATCAAAATAACTAGCTTTATCTAAATTATTTTCTTTTATATAATTTTTATATTCAGTAGCATCAATTGCTTTAGCTTTCTCTCTCTCCTTTAAAAAAACATCAAATAATCTTTTTTTAGCTAATTGTAAATGTGTAATATTTATTTTTAGTTGATCTAATTTTACACTATTGTTGCAGATATTATTATAATTTGAACATATATTATTAGTATCAATTTTTATATTTTCTAAATTTTTTTCAAACTCATTTAATGCCTTTACATAAAAATCTTGAAATTTGCTATTTCGAAATATTGTAGAATAAAATGGTGGTAAAGTTAACATTTCAGATGCTGTAATTTTTAAAAATTCATTAGTATTAAGTGAATTTAATATTTCATTATTAGATTTAAAAATAAAATCAAAGTCTGATGGAATGGGTGAAATTTTTAATGTGTAAGGATTTATATAAAATCTAGCATTATGAAGTACCATTGAATGAAAATTTTGCTCCCCCCAAGCTAAACTTGAAACAAACATCGTAGAAAAAGCTTTTAAATCAAAATATTTTTCAATAATTTCATCTGAAGGATTTTCATTATTTATATTTAGTTTTTCATTTAAAGATTTCATTAATGTAATTTTTTTTAAGAAATCTTTAGTTTCAAATGATTCTTCTTTCTTAAAAATTTTTTTTTTATTTTGGTAATAAACATTAAATCTATCTTGCCACTTAGTTAGTATTTTATACTGCATAGCATCCAAAACATCTTTTCTATAATAAAGTGCACTAAATCTTATTTTCTCTTCATTTGATAATTTAAAAATTAAGTTATTTTTTAGTTTTCTATTTTCTAAAAATTCTTTTGAAAAATGTTCCTCTATTAACATTATGCCCCAATCATATCCGTTAAAATCAACATTGACTGTTTTAAATTTAGGGACATGTAACCCCATTCTTTCTAAATTTTTAGAAATAATAAAATTATATGGAAAGTTTCTACTTTGGTGATTCGTAATAGAAAATTCAGTCATTCCATCAATATTTTCTGAATTTTTTAGATTTAATTTCAAGCTCCATTGTTTATTAAAATTTCTGTGATCATTGAAATTGCCTTTTAACCTCCCAGCTGAAGAAATCTTTTTTCCTTTCCATTTTAGGTCTAAATTAACACTTGTAGGATTTTCTAATATTCCTTTTTTTAACGATTCTGATCTATCTTTTTTTAATTTATCAAAATTTTTAAACTTCATATCAATTGTAAGAATTTCAAAATCTTTTTTTTTGAAACTTAATAAATCTCTTAATGCTATTTTAATATTAGAAATACTTTGTTTTAATGGATACCGTTTATCAATTATTAATGGGTTTTTAGTTAAAATTCTCATCTCTTGGTCTATGCTACCTTTTAACCCAGGTGTTTTGACTATTATGAAAATAATTAAACTGAAAAGTAAAAAAAGATAAATAAAAATATTTGAATAATTTTTTTTATTCTTAAACATTATTTTGATTAAAATAATATTTTAGACTCATAAATTGAAAATAGTATGTCATTTTTTTGATTAATCTTATCTAAATCTGACGTTAAAAGTTTAATTTGATTATATTTTTTAAATTTTAATTTTAGACTAAGATTAATATTTTTATTTTCATGATTTTCTTGTTTGATAAAATTTATACTTTCGGTATTTTTTTTCAGTATATTATTTATTTCATCAATACTTTTTTGATACATGTCATTATTTTTAAATAAGATATCAAAGTTATAGTCACTTTGAATGTCATCAAAATTAGATTTTTTTAACCATATAAAAATTATAATTATAAAAAATATTATCAAAGTACTTAATACTTGGTATGCTCCAAAGCCTATTCCAAGCCCAATTGATAAAAAAAGATAAACTAAGTCCTCTGGTTCTTTAATAGGTGTTCTAAATCTCACAATAGATAATGCACCGACCAATCCTAAGGATAATGCAAGAGAAGATTTAACTATTAATATAACTAAGAAAGTAGTTCCTGCTAAAATAGGCATCATATTTGATATTTGATATTTTGAAGAAAGAGAATTTGATTTTTTTTCAAATGTATATTTTAATACATAGGAACAAAATAAAGTTAACAATAAACAAAAAATTGTAAATGTTATACTTGAATTATCAGTAACTTGAATTTCTTTAAAAATTTTATCAAAATTTTCCATTAATTAGACCTATTGTTATATTTTTGTTAGACAATTTTATTAACACTTCTACTTCTTTTCAATAAAAAATCGAATGATTCTTTTAATGCAACCTATTATTAAGTTTTTAATGCATTTTTAAGATATTTTTTATCCAGATCGCAATCTTTATATCCTTGCTTAACTATATTTAAATATCGTTCAGTCGGAAAAGTAAATGCTGTTTTTTTTGTCATCGTATAAGTCATCACTCTACGTCCATAATATGTAAAATAATATTTTTTATATAAAATTGGATAATCTTCATAAACATCCAGTTTTATTTCATCACTTTTTGTGATTTCAAATAATGCACCCTGTACAATTGAATTCTTTTTAGGCTCTATATCCGCGGCTCTATATTTGCTTCTAAAGGTTAATCTAAAATTCTTTAATTTAAATTTCTTTAAAAAAAAACTATTTTTACATCTTCTTTTTATTTGGAAATGATGAAGATTACTTCCATAAGCAAAATATAGCATAATACTACCTGTCAACTATTTCTATTTTTTTCTTAACAACAAAATCTAAAATTTGATCACTACATTTTTCAATTTTAGATTTATTTTCTGATCTTATTACAATTGAAACACCTAATTTACCCGCTTGAAAAAATGGATAACTTCCAATCTCTACATCCTCATTATTATTCTGAACATTTGTTAATGATAGGGCAATTTCACTTTCTACAGTTTTCAAACTAATTGTATGACTTAGTATTGGTTCACCCCCTATTATTTTTTGTTTCAAGCCACCAAGCATTGATTTTAATATCGAGGGAACTCCTGGCAAACAAAAAACATTTTCAACATTAAACCCTGGCGCACCACTTGTTGGATTTATAATTAAATTTGCATCTTTGGGCATACAAGCCATTTTTTGTCTACCTATATTAAATTCTCCTGGCTTATAATAGGTTTCTAAAATCTCAAATGCTTCCTTGTGAATTTCATAATTAAGATCAAAAGCTTTTGAAATAGATTTTGCAGTTATATCGTCATGCGTCGGGCCTATACCACCAGTTGTAAATAAATAATCATTTACTTTTCTTAAATGATTAACTGTATCTATAATTGTGTCTTCAATATCTGGTATAACCCTTACTTCATTAACCCTAACACCAATTGTGTTTAACCAAAGAGCTATTGAGCTAGTATTCGTATCTTGTGTTCTTCCTGAAAGAATTTCATTGCCAATAATTAATATTGCGGCATTAACTTTTGTATTTTTTATCATATTTGAATATACAATTTAAATATGGAATTTACCAAAACTTTAATTAAAGGCAAACTCATCAAAAGATATAAAAGATTTTTTGTAGATGTTAAGCTGGGTAAAGAAATTGTAATTGCACACTGTCCAAATACTGGATCAATGAAAGGTTTATTGGATGAGGGGAATGAAGTTTTTATTTCTAAAAGTGATAACCCTAAAAGAAAGCTTAAATACACATTAGAAATTATCAAAGTAAAAAAAAATTTAGTGGGTGTTAATACTCACTTTGCAAATAAAATTGCCTATCACGCCCTTTCTAATAACTTAATTAAAGAAGTAGTAAATAATGACAGTATTAAACCTGAAGTTTATTACGATAAAGAAACTAGATTTGATTTTTTCATAGAAAAAGATAATAAAAAAATTTTTCTTGAAGTTAAAAATGTTACTTTATTTAGAAATATAAAAATTGCAGAATTTCCAGATTCGATTACCTCTAGAGGATCAAAACACCTAAAGGCTCTTATTGAAGCTTCAAAAAAAGGTTTTAAAACTTATCTCCTATTTCTAATTCAAATCCAAGGTGTTGAATCTTTTACAATCGCTAAGGATATTGATGAGGAGTATTATAAAAATTATTTATTAGCAAAAAAAGCAGGTGTAAACTTTTTAGCTTACAGGTGTAAAATTAGTTCTAAAAGTATAAAAGTTGAAAAAAAAATTAAGATAATTTAAATTGACATTTATCTAAAAGACTTTAAAGAATATAGTATATTGAATCTTGATGGGGAATCAGTGTGAAATTCACTGGCTCTTCCTGGAACCGTAAAGTCGGAGTACCATCCAATATAGTCCGCTGTTGAACGAGGGCCAGGATAAGTCTAGTTCTACAATTTTAATTAACAACGGCATTAAATTTAACTAATTCTAAATAGTAAATTTAGAATTTAAATGGAGATGTTTATGTTGTTAAGAATACTTATTTTGGTATTCATTTTAGTGGAAAGCACAAAGCTTTACGCAGATGATATCCCTGTAATTGTTATTGCACCTAGTAAAAAAGCACAATCAATTTCAACAGTAGGAACTACTGTAACTGTTCTAGATGAACAATTTTTTAAAAACACAAATGAAATGTTTTTAGGAGATGTTTTAGCTGGAAGTTCAACAAGTATAAATTTTTTTCAAAACGGTGGTGCTGGTACTACTTCTGCAATCCAGTTAAGAGGTTTACCAAAAAGATATTCTACAGTTTATATTGATGGAATAAAGATGTCAGATCCATCAAATGTTTCCAATGACTTTGATTTTAATAATATCTTAACAAGTCAGATTTCTAGGGTTGAGATTTTAAAAGGTACTCAAAGTTCAGTTTATGGAAGTGGTGCTATTGGTGGTACTGTAAATATTACTACTAAAAATGGTAAACAAGGTTTTCATAAAGATATTGGTTATACAACAGGCTCACATGGTACTCATAATTTAAATTTATCTCTTTCTGGTGCAGATGAAAAAAATAACTTTTATATAGGAGTAGACAGATATCAAACAGATGGTATCTCACAAGTGAAGCACAACGATGAAGATGATAGATATAGAAATAATTCTTTAGTTGCTAATTATGCTCATAAAATTTCAGATAAATTAGAATTTGAAACTAGTTCAAGAGTTGCAGAGACATATCTTCAATATGATTCAATAGATGCTGGCAGTTCTTTTGCTCCTTGTAATCCTTGTAGTAACACCGAGGAAGAAGATGGACTTAGAGCTTCATCAAATGTTTCACTAAAATATAGCCCTAGCAAACAATTTAATAATAAATTTACACTTGCTAAATCACATACAAAAAGAGTTTATCAACCAACAGTAGGTAGTGGTAATGCGGCTAAAGATACTTTTGTAGGTGATAGACACGCTTTATTATATTCAGGTAATTATAATTTTAATTTGGATAATGGCGTTACATTTGGCTTGGAAAGAGAAGACGATCAAGTAGGACGTAATAAAGATGTTGCAGGTTTAGATGAACGTCATGTTTATGTAAATTCTAGTTATTTTGATGTTCAAAGCAGACTATCTAAAAATATTTATGCAACATTTGGTTCTAGATTTGATAACCACAATTTAGCTGGCACTGAGGATTCTCATAGAGCTTCATTTGCATATTATTTATTTGATAACAGACTTACTAAAATAAAAACTTCGTATGGAACTGGGTTTCGTTATCCCTCTATTTTTGAACTATATCATGTTGATAGTGGATATAAAGATACAGTGAAAGCAGAAAATAGTACAAGTTTTGACTTTGGAGTTGAACATTCTTTTCTTGATTTAGGATTAGATTTAGATGTTTCGTATTTTAAGATTGAATATGATGACACGCTAGAGGGTTGGAAGAAAGACGGAGCTTATAAAACAACTAATCATCCAGGAGACGTAAGGTCTCAAGGTATAGAGCTCGTTTCTAAATGGAAGAAAAGTGAAATGTTGAATTTCTTGTTTAACTATACTTATTCATCAACATATGATGGAGCAGATCATGATAATCCTCAAAAAAATGAGTTTGGTGCTAGTTTCACTGAAAAACAAATGGTTGCAGTTCCAAGACATACATTCAATCTTGTAACTGCTCTTAAATTACCAAAATATGAAAATCTAGATTTAACTTTAAATACAAAATACTCCGACTCACTGAGAGATTATGGGTCTGGAAATAAGACTTTTAAAGATGTTGTGCTTGATGATTTTTTAGTAAATGACCTATCTCTAAAATATAACTATTTAAATTCATATAATCTATTTT
>Ga0114997_10003693_pt1 | contig 11971 bp, 6 predicted proteins | sample ArcticOcean_MG_C_2_FD_87045 | JGI IMG/M metagenome (GOLD analysis project Ga0114997, IMG submission 87045) | Marine microbial communities from western Arctic Ocean - ArcticOcean_MG_CB4_136 | ecosystem: Environmental > Aquatic > Marine > Oceanic | place: Arctic Ocean: Canada Basin | collected... | reverse complement strand
GAGGAGGCCAACGGAGGCAAAGCGTCAAATAAACCCATTTCTATTTCTCTCTCTCTCTCTCTCTCTCTCTCTCTCTCTCTCTCTCGCCGCGGAGCAGACAGAGTGTGGTTCGTTAGAACGAGCAGAGAGTTGTGTCTGTCGTCTTTGTTTTTCCAACGCAAAGCACGACGGCACAAAAAAAAAGCTGCTTTTAAAAGCACGAACGAAGCGCACAGAGAAAATGATGACGAAGAAGAAGCTATTATTATTGCGCTGAAAATGCCGAGAATACTGGCTAACTCGAGCTCGACTCGTTCGCGCTCCTCCGACGTTTTCTTTTCTTTTAAAAGGAGCGAACAACAACAAGAACAGCGAGGACATCAGAAATGGAATCGAATTGAAGATTCTCTTCTCACGCCTCCGAATCGGAGGCTTTTGAACGAGAACGAGAACGAGAAGGAGGAGGAAGACGACGACGATATTCGATTAACGTTCAACGATTTAGCGCTACCAGAACACATCGTTTTAGGTCTCCAAAAGTGTGGATTTATATATCCGTCCCCGGTGCAAGTCTCGGCGATTCCTTTGGAACGGTTAGGGAGAGACGTTTTAGTGCAAGCGAAATCGGGGACTGGGAAAACAGTCGCGTTCGCGTGCCGACTTTTGGATTCAGTTTTACTGACGACATTAGAAGCAGCGAGAGAAGGAGGAGGAGGAGCAAAAGGTGGTGATGGAGGTAATGTCGATACTTTTGCGATCGATGAGAGGGGAGGAAAAAGACTAGATGTATCTTCGTCCGTGAAAGCGATGTGTATCGCGCCGACGAGAGAGATTGCGTTACAGACGGCGGACGTGTTACGAACGCTGGCGACGGCGTGTGCGGGAAGCTCGAAAGGTCGATTTAAACAAGAACGGTTGGCGTGTTTTCTAGGCGGTTTACCAGTCGCAGACGACGGACGCGCGATGAAAAGACGGCCGGCGTGCGTCGTCGGAACGCCCGGGAGAATGAAGCAGCTCGTAGAGATGGACATTTTGAGAACCGATCAAATACGAACGGTAGTTTTAGACGAAGCAGATCAGTTGTTGACGAAAACTGGGTTTTGCCAGGACATTTTGTTTTTGATACATGCGGCGAGTCACAAGCAGAGACAATTGATCGCGTGTTCGGCGACGTTCTCGAAAAACGCGAGGAAAAGAATGGAGAGTTTGACGACGAGAGACGGTAAACCGAGCGCGATTGAGAAAGTGAGCTTGTGCGAAGAGACGGTGGCGTTGAGAGGAGTGAAGATGTGTTATCGGTTCATATGTCGTCGCGAAGAGGCAAAAGAGGAAGATGAGAAGGAAAAAGAAGGCGACGATAACGACGGTGATGACGACGATGACGGCATGCGCCTTCTCGAAGAAAAGGCGGAGACGTGCATTGATATTTTCAACTCTGTTCGTTTTCACCAAGCTGTTATCTTTGTCGAAAGTCGAGACCGAGGCGAGAAACTCTCCGCAATAATGATCAAGAAAGGAGGCTTTAAAACGGCTTTCACCTCGGGAAAGCTTCCACAGCGCGAACGAATGAATGTCATGCAACGCTTTCGCGACTTTGAGCTTCGCGCCATCGTATCGACCGATTTAATCTCCAGAGGCGTCGATTGCGAACGGGTGAATTTAGTCATCAACGTCGATTTACCGAGAGATGGTCAAACGTTCATGCATAGATGTGGACGAACGGGGAGATTTGGTACTTCCGGTGTCGCCGTCGCCGTCCTCGAAGACGAGAAAGAGTTGAAAACGCTGAAAGATATGCTTGATAAAACATCCAAGGAAGAATCTGAACGCTGGAATATCGAAGAAGGTGATGAAATCGACGACGAGTATCGAAGCGGAGAAAAATCCACGCGAGCCGCGTTTTGCAATCTCGAAAAACTTCCCGATACAGTTCCAGAGAGTTGGTACGCGTACGATCTCGAAGAAAACGACGAGAAACGGCTTCAGGCTTTACATTTAGAGGAGGAAAAATTAGCGCTTTTAGAAACATCTAGCGAAGAAGAAGAGGAAAGTAGTAGTAGTAGTAGTAGTAGTAGTAGTAGTAGTGGTAGTAGTAGCAGCGAAGGTGAGGATAGTGAAGGAGAATACGACGACGACGACGACGACGAGGACGACGAAGATTTCGAGGAAATTCAAAGACAGTGGAGAGAAAAACGCGCGTACGCTTCGTGGTGGTGGTGGCACGAATATCGCCAAAAAGTCGGACCGGCTTTCGTCGTCCCTCCTTTTTAAAAGTCGTTGGGCGTTTTTCATCCGCGAGCGCGCGCATCTATGTTGAATGTATTTTCAATTCACATTCGTCTAAAAATGTATCTCAGCAAATGTATTATCGAGCGCTCGCGTGTTTCTGCTTATTTTCCGCGAGCGCTGTCATTTTTTCTTCTTCAACGCCGAGACACAAACAACTAACTCTCTTTTTGTTTTACTTCTTCTTTTCCTCTACCAACCGCAACCGAATCCTTCCCTTCAAATCTTTCGCGCTCTGAATGCCTCTCAAAACCTCTCCGTTCTGTTCGATTTGAACCTTACTTTCCTTCATCAGTTTCACCGCGACCTCTCGAGTCGCGTCCATGAATCTCCTCCAGTCTGGATTCCCCTTGAATACGTGTAGCCGAGGAATCTCCGACGGTCAGCAGGATTTTTCCAAGCCTCTCTGTTCGAGCACTTCCAACATCGCCGTTTCTATTCGTTCTTTCACAAAAAACTCTTCCGGCGCGTCGTCTTTCTCCAAAGTCGCTCTCAAAGCTTCTTTCTTCGTTGTCTTTGTCTTTGTCTTCTTCTTTGTCGTTGTTAAAGGTTCTCTCATGATGATGATGATGATGATGATGATGATGTTTTGACAGTTGCAGTTACGAGTAAAACAGGTACAAAAAAAGTGCCAAAAAAGAGAGACAGACGACAAGACAAATTGAGAGCAAAAACAGAGCAAAAGAGACAAAAAAAAAAGAGACAAAAAAAACAGCTTTCCAAAATCGTCCTCTTTTTCCTCAAACAAGTGTCTCTCTTTTAACACACGCATTATTGCGCGTGCTTCGAGATATTTCTTTGCTCTCTCTCTCTCTCTCTCTCGCGACGAAGACGAAGACGACCGAGGAGAGAGTTTTTTCGCACAGCTGCTCTGATTATTTGAGAAGAAAGAAAACAAAAGATGATGGCGTCGACTTCCTACGCGTCGTCGTCCAATTTCGCCGCCACCCCCAGGGGGCAACGACCTAATTTTTACAAGAAGAAATCTTCTTGTGCAACCACTCCATCATCGAAGGATGATAATAAACAACTTTTACAAGAAAAACAGAGAAGAAGGAGAAGAAGACGAGGCGAGGTGACGACCACGTTTGCCACGAAAGAATCATCATCTGCGCTCGAAGAAGACCTTCCCTCGGCGTTCTTGAACGAGGCGATTCGGGCGGAACCGAAAGCGTACCCGCCGAACCGCTCGTATCAACAAACAGTCAAGAAGGCGTTCGTGGTTTCCGGCTTTGGTTTACACTCTGGTGAAGACGAAATTGTGAGAGTGTGCCCGGCGTACGCGAACGAAGGACGGTATTTTGTTCGCGTTTCGGACGACTCGATCGAAAAGGAGACGGGCGAAGACGAGGACGGAGGCGCGCTGTCGGACGCGCAGGTGAATAAGTTATTGTTGGAACGCGCGAGAGCAATGCTTTCGAACGACCCGAACGATAGGAAAGAAATTTTGAGAAACCAGTCGATATTGAAAAGAGAGGATAAGGAAAAGATTGACTCTCCCGGGGACTTTTTAAGGAACCAAGGATCGGAGACGAGAGTGCAGGCGAATTTGGCAAACTTGGCGAAAGGTTTACAAATCTCGAGCGTGTTGAACGCGCCCGGGACAGATGAAGCGGCGGTGACGAAACCAGAACACCTTTTATCGGCTTTAGAAGCGCTCGGTGTAGATAACTGCAGAATAGAGATCGGAGGAACGGGTGAATTGCCTATTTTAGACGGCGGCGCCGGGCACTGGGCGCACGAAATTTGCAAAGCCGGAGTGACGCCGGCGAGCGATGCAAACGATAAAGGCGGAGAGAAAGTTCCAAAGAAACAGTATAAACCGAGAGAACCGGTCATTGTGAGAGATAAGGACGCGTTCATCATGTTCACCCCTCAAGATCAGTCAAAAATTTCCTACGGCATCGATTTGACGTACAAGTCGACCGCCATCGGGAAGCAATGGTTTTCATGGACGCCTTTAGAAGATGCGAAGTACGACGTCGTCATCGCGCCGGCGAGAACTTTTGGTACCATTCAAGATTACATGGCGTTTTACAGACACGACATTATCAAAGGTGGGACCGCCTCGTGTAGTTTAATCGCCAACGGGACTGAATTTTTAAATCCACCCATGCGAAACGGCTGGGAAAACGAGTGCGCGAGGCACAAAGTTTTGGACTTAATTGGCGACATGAGCTTATTCGCAGAACCCGGCATGGCTGGCGTTCCCATCGGGCACGTCTTGTGTCACAAAGCTTCGCACGAGTTACACGCTGAATTTATGAGACAACTCGCGGCGACCGAGAGAGATGTAGTAGATACGGAAGTGTGGGTCACGGAGGACCAGATTTTGAAAGAAGAGGAGGAGTTCCGAGCTATTTGGAATTAATAAATAATTTGTGAATAGGACGATGAGATGAGAGAGAGCGTGTTCTTCGTTTTAATATACAGTGTTGTAAGTATTCGTAACTCTTGTACCGTGGTACGACTGCTCCTTGTTTTCTTTTCCTCCTTTTTCCCTTCTTCTTATATTATTTTTGTTTGGGTTCGTATTTACAAATGGAAAAAATACGAGGACCTCTTCAGAAAAAAAAGGATGGTCTCTCCCGCGGCGAGTCTCATCGACGACATCGCCGCCGCGAACATGTTACAGTACATCGACGTCGACGATGAGATTATCGAGGAAGACGAGAAAGAAGCGGGTGAGGACGACGAGAACGACGACGACATTGGTCGCGGCGCGTTTTCGTTCCAGCCTCCTCCTCTTCTTCGACGAACAAACAGCGAGTACATAAACAACAACAACAACAACAACAACAACAACCATCACCAACACCATCACCGTCATCATCATCATCAACCGTCCTTCCTATCGCATTTCATTTCCTCCCTTCCATCGACAGTTCTCGAAGAAAAAGGAGGAGAAGAAGAAGAAGAAGGTCGAGACCACCATGGGAAGGAAAAAGAGATGCTGAATACTAATCCTGTTCTTCGACGCTCTGTGACAGCCCCTGTGAACACGTTCAACGTCGTCGCCGCGGAGGATGCGATGATGCAACACACGCGAGAGTATAACGGCGTGTTTCGCCCAGCTTTCGTAACACGGTGGTCGTCGTTCGTGGACATTGGGGTGAATAAAAGATACGAGCTCGGAACTTGGACTACGAAAGAGAGCGCGGCGAGAGCGCACGACGCGGCTTTACTCTTCATGCGAGGAGACTCCAAAGAGACGAGGGAGATGATGAACTTTCCGATGAGCGAATACGAAAACACATTGAAAGAACTGAAAGATATGAACATCTTAGCCACTAGCACGAATGAAGACTTCGTGGAAGCGTTGGTTGAAAGTTCGGCGAAAATAGAGAGAAGACAGAGCCGTTATAGAGGCGTGGTGAAATCCAAAGAGCACGAGAATAAATTTGAAGCGAGAATATTTTACGACGAGATGTAGTCTGTATTCATTTAATTCAATACTGCTGCGGCGTGTGTTCGCTGCTTATTATTTGTATTTACAACTTATTATCATGTTCCCCCATTTTTATGTCCTATTCTTGATCAAATCGTCCAAGTCATCCATGCTCAAATGTTGATCCGAAGGAATGTCGTCGTAGGAACTCTGGGACCATCCGGTTCGAGACCATCTACCACCGGCCCCGCCATCAGATCGGCCGTAATTCGCGTTCGGGTTTCTAAACACCGGGGCTCTGTATCCAGGAATAAATGAACTGTCTTCGTCCGCGTCATTTCCGTAATGATCAATAGTTCCTCTGCCGCTCATCATATCTCTCGAACGAATGCGCATCGCCTGCATGGTGATGTCGTCGGCTAATCTCGCCTCCATGCCTGGCAACGCGTGGGGAGCGGACGATTTACCGTGGATCCAGCGATACATGATGTGGGAAGAGAGCTCAATCTTTCCTCTTTCAAGCGATCCGGCATAGTTAATTCGTAATCTTCTCAGAAGCACGACGAGACGTTCGCCCGTTCTTTCCAAGCGTCTCGTCGCGCCACGATCGGCGAGCGACTCATCCGCGCTAGACGAAACGAGGTATCCATCTTCGTCGACCAACATTTCCGGCTTCTCGCGAACGAGAAGTGTAAATGTTGGTAATCTATTCTTCAGATCTTTCTCGCCGTGCGCTTCTACGTGTCTTTTGATCTTTCGAATCAACGTCAAGAGCGCAACTTCCGCAGCCGCCGGAGGAAAATTTCGCATGTCGTACTCCGAGTCTTCGCTCATCTCGAATCGGGGAACGATACCAATCGCTTGCGCTTCTTCAAACAATATCAACGCCTTGGTTGGGTAGTATGTCGCCGCATCTTCGTGAACGTTCGATTGGTGAGTGACCAATCTTGCGAGCGATTCGCCCCCGTACTTCGACGCTAACTGAACTTCTTGATCTGTCGGCGGTCGCAAACATGCGAGCATGGAAGAAAACGTTTCAACTCTCGGTTTCACACCGTGCGTGGTCGCTTCGTGGAACACTGCCGTCGCTCGATCAGCCCATTCCTTCCAAGCCGGTTGCGCCACTGAGCTGGCGATTTCACCACTCGTAGTCGTATCCGTCAATCCGTGACCGGGTTTATCCGAAGCTAATCTGGTCGGATCTGTTAACGTGCGAATGTGCGCGAGAATAGCACCGAGAATGGTATTCAAAGTCACCTCACATGGCGCAATTCCAGCCGCGCGAGAACTTTTATACGCATCCCACGCGAGCAAGCAGTTTCCATGACGAGCGCACGAGAATAAGAGTTCTCTCCACGTCATCTCGTCCGGCGTGTACCCGGCGTACTTCATCGCCTTGACCGTGGCGTACGTTTTGTTCAAGTCCCCGGCTCGACCGAAACCTCTGACCAACGCGTTGTACGTCGGTAAAGTCGGTCGCAAACCCAAATCCAACGCCTCTTGTAACAATTTCTTGGCTTCTGCGAGCGTTTCTGTTTTCTTCGCGGCGGCTAAAATGAGTCCTTCGAATGTAATCTCATCCGGCGATTGCCCGGATTCAATCAATCGATCGTAAGCTTTCGTCGCTCCTTCAAGATCAGCATCTCTCGCAAACGAATTGATCAACGCGTTGTAACAAGCGCGCGGGACAATTTCATTGGACTTTTCAGCGTCAGATAAGATGCGATCTACCGCTCCGGCATCACCGGCTCGCGCAAACGATCCGCACATGTTCGAAACAACCGCAGGCGACATCATCGATCCGTTCATTTCCATCTCTCTGATTAAATTGGCGCACATTTCAACGTTCCCGGCTCGACTCGCGACGGTCAAAATCGTCGCGTATAAGACTGGATCCACCACCACTCTCGGTTTGTTTTGTTGCACCTCTTCCCAAATCTTGAACGCCTTACGATAGTTTGGTGCAGAGTTGTCGTAGTCGTACTCCGTCGCGCACGCGTGAATGGCAGTGGCGTACACCGACGCCGTTCTCGCGACGCCCTTCGTCTCCATTTCATCGTACAACGCTAATGCTCTCTGCGGCTCGCCGGCATTGACACACCCGCTCATCAGCGAAGAGTACGTGATAGCGTCTGGAAAGAACCCGGTTCGACGAGATTCGGCGACAATGTCAAAAGCGCGATCGAGCGCGTCCGATCTCAACTCTTCAAAAGCCGCCGCTCGTCCGCACGCGGAGACTAAGCAATTCAACACTCTCACGTCCATTTGCAACCCACTCGCCTGCAAATCCGAGCGCAAGTTAAACACGCGATCCAACGCATCTTTCACGTACGAAATATCCTTCTTGTTGTTCGATTTGAAACCGCCGTTGCCCGAACGCCTTCCAACCTCTCGAGACAACGCGTCCATTAACGCCCCGTACGTAACGATAGTCGGTTCGATTTTGTCTTTTTTCGTCATCGTGTTGAACTGATCGAACGCCAAATCGACTTTTCCAGCCTTCCCATAGGCCACAATCAAGCTCGTGTGCATGATGACGTCAATGGTTAACCCTTTTGGATCTTGCTTCATTTGCTCAAACGCCTTTGCCGCCGCCTCGCAGTCTCCGTGCGCGGAGCATACCGCCAAGAGCTTGTTATATATCGTCGCAACTTCTGCGTTCGATAACTCCTCTCTCGCAGCTCCCAAAACCAAATTCGTAAACGTAAACGCGTGCGTCACCGGCGAGTTGCTCAACTTGTTCGATCGCTCGCACGACACCAAGAAATCCACCGTCCCGTGTTTCCTTATTCTCGTATCGTTCAAGCACGGAACCTTGGCGTCGCTCAGTCGTTGCAACAAATCAATCGCGTCTCCCAATCGATCGCACCGAACTAAATCGCTGTATAATCGAATGAAATGTCCAGAATCGTACTTCTTCGGTCCTAAACAATCCTCAAAGTTTGGATATTTTTCCAACAACTCGTCCAGAGGGACGTTATCGGCCACGCCCGCGATTAAGGGCGCAAACTTTTTTCTCCGGACGTTGCTGACTTTCGACGACGTCGGCGTGAACGGTTTATAGTGAGATGCTCCTCCTCCGTTCGGTGACGACCCTCCGGGCGGGTGCGATCCTCCTCCTCCGTTCTTCTTCTTCCAAGAAGAAGAAGAAGAAGATTTCGAAGATGATTTTGCCCTCGCAGATCCGGGGGTCTTTTTCGTACCCTCATTCGCGCTCTTTCTCGGTTCACTTATCGCGTGGATCTCGGTCTTTTTGTTCTTCCGTCCATCGCTCCGTCCAGGGGCGATCGGGAAAAAGATCTCTTTACAGTTGTCTTTCTCTTCGTCGAAGCTGCCTTGACTCGAAGAAGAGGAAGCAGCGGCAGAACACGGAACGGAGAAGTGTCCTCGCCTCGAACACGGGAGTGGATAATTCGCTTCGTTTTTGGGTGTCCTGCCGCCGCTTTTGGGGATGCGCAGCAGCTGCTGAGAAAATTCTTTTCTCAAAAGTACACTCGAAGAAGAAGAAGATAAAAATCTCGCGCGGCGGTTCACTCCTCTGGACGAAGCAGAAGTGGACGCCACGGCGGATGATGATGCGCTCCTCGTCGTCAACATCTCTCTCTTCTGTCTGAAAAGAGAGAGAGAGAGAGAGAGAGAGATAAGTAATTATGCGGAGAGAGAGAAAGAAAGTCACTCAGGGTAAAGGGGTAATTTCTTCCCACAAAAGGAGAAAAAACCGAACCACACAAGAAAAAACTGCTGCAAAAAAACAAAAAACACGATGAGCTTTTCCACGCAAGAAAAACTACTCGTACTGTTTTGCTGCAAAAAAACATGAGCAGCTTTGTTGGGAGGAGGAGGCGCTTTAAAAGCGCTTTTTTTGCGCTTTTTAATACTACCACCGCCGCGAGGAGGACGACGACGACGACGACGAGGAAAAGACTTTTCGAAGGAGGAGGAGGAGGAATATCATCGTCTCGGCTTCTCTCTTCTTCTTTGTCTTCTTCTTCTTCTTTGTCTTCTTCTTCTTCGATGCGAATGAGGACGACGACGATGATGATGTTGAAGAATAACATCGACAGAATGGTTTCCTCTTCGAGCGCGTCTTCTTCTTCTTCTTCTCCATCTGATAAAAGCGATGATGATTCCAAGACGACGACGACAAAAAAGACGACTACAAAGGAGAAATTTGAAAGGCAGAGGGAAACGCAGGGCAAAATGCGCCGCGAGATTGAGATTGCCATCGACCGAACTGGATTGTACGAAACCGTTCAACAACAGAATGCGAAAGGGAGTTTGAATGATGACAAGAAGAACGAAAGGAAAAAAAATGAAGGTTTACTCGGGCACATCGAATCGCTGATTAAATTCCGAGGAGGTCCAATCACCGTCCACGAGTTCATGTCCGAAGCGCTGACGAACCCAACGTACGGGTATTACACGAAAACGTCTTCGAAAGATAAAGTATTCGGCAAGAGCGGCGACTTTACGACGTCGCCGGAGATATCGCAGATATTCGGCGAATTGTTGGGCGTCTGGTGCGCGACGATTTGGGAACAGTTGGGGAAACCAGAAGAGTTACACTTGATTGAGTTTGGTCCCGGGAGAGGGACGTTGATGATGGATTTATTGAGAGGAACGAGTAACTTTAAAAAGTTCAGCGAGGCTTTACGAGTGCACTTGATTGAAATCTCGCCGGCGTTGAGGAAGAAACAGTTCGAGACGCTGAAATGTCAAGGGAGTTTGGAGACGTTTGAAAGCTTGAATAACCCGTTATTGGCAGAGATAAAACCGAATCCGTTTGCCTCCAAAAAAACTGATGATGATGATGATGATGATGATGATGATGATAGCGAGGAAGAAGATGAAAAGTCATCGACGAAAGGGAACGTTTCTGGAATAACCGCGCACGGCACGAAGGTGTATTGGCACAACTCATTAGACGACGTTCCTTCTGGTCCAACGTGTATCATCGCGCATGAGTTCTTCGACGCTTTACCCGTGCACCAGTTTCGACGCACCGAACGTGGATGGGTGGAGAAACTTGTCGCGATGAACGAGGAGAACAACAGCTTAGAGTTTGTACTTTCACCGGGCGCGACGTTGAGCTCTTCTCAACTCGTCAAGAGACGTTTGAGAAAGGCATCGTCATCATCATCGTCATCATCATCATCATCCGATGTCAACAGTAGCAGTGATAGCGATATGAACAACGAAACGATTGTATCATTAGAAGTTTCGCCGAAAAGTATCGTTCATTGGGAAAAAATGATGGACAGAATCAACGACGAGGAGAAGAATGGCGGGAGAGGCGGCGCGGCTATCGCCATCGATTACGGCGACGAAGGACCTTTGGCAGATACTTTAGAAGCGATTAAAGATCATAAATTCGTAGAAAATCTGTTGGAAAGTCCAGGCGAGTGCGATTTATCGGCACATGTCGATTTTGGCGCGCTGCGAGGCGTCGTGGAAGAGCGAAACGAGGAAAACACGAGCGAGGTGAAATGTTTCGGTCCAACGACGCAACAGAAGCTTCTCTTAGAACTTGGTATCGTACAGAGACTTCAAAAATTAGCGGAGACGTGCTCTGAAGAACAGTTAGAAGTTTTAGCGGATGGCTGTCAGAGATTAGTCGGCGACGATAAAGTTGAGGAAGGCGAAACACCGGGCATGGGCTTAAGATACAAAGCGTTGTGCATGGTGAGTAAAAATTTACAAAGACCAGCCGGTTTTAGCGATGCGTAGTTTTAGTACCCGTAGTAGTAGATGTAGTAGTAGTAGTAGTAGTAGTAGCGGTGGTGTGATTAGAAATTGGTTACATAGATCCTATTTGCGGCTGTCTTTTAAATCTCTTTCTCTTGCGATTCTATTTGCTTTGTGGCGTGCTCGACATTTCTCAGTTGATTTCCTACAAAAGTATTAATCTACACGTCCTTCGATCTCTTCGATCGATTTAAAAAAGTTTGACTCTTTGGACGTCGGACTGAAATCGGGCATTGTAGCCCAATCCACCGACGAGAATGATACCTTGCGGCGCAAGCATCATCACGTGTCCAGTTCGGTGTTCTCGGACGTTGACGTCGTCCCTATTTTGTTCGGTATTCGTAGTGAGAGATTCCTTCTTTTCCTCCTCCTCCTCTTCTTCCTCCTCCTCCGCGGCTTTCGGGTATTGCCTCGGCAACCAGTTCATCTTCGAAAGGTCGAGCACGGAGAACCCGGATTCGTAGAAAACGAGACCTTGCAAAGCGGCTAAGCCTCTCGTGCTCATCTTACCAGGAACAGTTGAGTTTGCTTGCATCCCTCGGCCGCCTTGAATGATGAGTCGGTGTCCGAGTG
>Ga0114997_10003692_pt1 | contig 11974 bp, 5 predicted proteins | sample ArcticOcean_MG_C_2_FD_87045 | JGI IMG/M metagenome (GOLD analysis project Ga0114997, IMG submission 87045) | Marine microbial communities from western Arctic Ocean - ArcticOcean_MG_CB4_136 | ecosystem: Environmental > Aquatic > Marine > Oceanic | place: Arctic Ocean: Canada Basin | collected... | reverse complement strand
CCTCGCCACCGCTCGCTCCTCCGCCGCCGCGATCACCGCCGCCACCGCCTCCGCCCTCGCCTTCGCCACCGCCACCGCCGCCCTGCCCACCACCGCCTCCGTCGCCAGTACCGGTAAGGCCACCGGCTTTGCCACCGCCACCCTCGCCACCCGGAAAACCGCCAGCACTACCGTCGCCACCCGGCTCGCCGCCGACGCCAACGACGCCGCCGACTCCGCCACCACCACCGCCGGGGACCAAGCTCAACGAGATGTCCTTTTGCTTTGCGACATGCGACGCCTTTCAGCTCTCCGAGGCCGGAATCTCCGGATTCACCAACGACCAGGCGTGCGCGACGTTCTACGGCGCGGGCTGTGCGCTCTACCGCGACCTCTTCCTCGACCTCACGTCGCTCGGATCGCCCCCTAGCCCGCCTCCACCGCCGCTGCCGCCACTGGACAGCTTCGACGAGCTCAGCCCCATTCGGATCTTCTTCGCGGAGGGGCTCTCGCCCAACATGCAGCAGCCGCAGTCGCTGCAGAATGACTCGGGCATTGCCGACGCCGCCGATCCGGGACTCCGTCGGCAGCTGTCCGAGGAGATCGTCGACTCCACCGACGATCCGACCGTGATTGCGGAATGCACGGCGGCAACCGAAGACACGCTCTGTGAGACCAACGGACGGGAGGACGCGTGGATGACCTTTGACCTAGGGACAAACTCCAGGCTCTTTGTCGTGCAGATTGCCGTCTTTCGGCACACGATCGACCCACCATCGCCACCGTCGCCCGCTTCTCCACCGCCAAGCCCACCAGTCCCAACGCCTCCACCCGCGCCGCTCTCCCCGCCGTTGCCGCCACCGTCGCAAAGCCCTCCGCCACCCGACTGCCCCGTTGCGGATCGAACGCTCTGCCAGGACACCTGCTACTTCGAGCTCGTCAGCCGCGTCGGCAACGGCCTGTGTGAGGACGGCTTCCAGAGCCAGGACAACCAGACGACCTCCGTCTCGAGCGTGTGTCCCTTTGGCACCGATTGCCAAGACTGCGGAGGTCGGTGCGCTCCGTCGCCGCCGCCGTCGCCGCCGCTCCACGGTTCAGCCAGCCGTCGCATATCCGAGGCATCCTCGCCGCCCATGCCGCCCCACGTCGGTGTCGGTGATCTGTACGACGTTCCGAACCACGGCCTCGAGATCTGGTACTCGGACGTGTCCGCCTTCTTTGGAACCAGGGCGAGGACCATCATGGCTGGCACCGACGCCAAGGTCAACACCTACCGGATCGACAGGGACGAACGCGGTGACGACGCCAGAGGTCGGTACGTCTCCATCAGAATCTACCATCCCAACAAGCGGCTTCGCCTCGACTGGGTGCGCGTCTTTGGCGTGTCCGAGTCGCCACCTCCGGCCCCGCCGTGCGCGGCCCAGCTTTCCTACTGCTGTACCGACACCGACCCTCCCGCCTGTCACCACAACGATTCGTCGTACCTGCCGTGCTGCGACGGCCTGTCCTGCGACAACATCGTCTTTACGAGCTACCTCGTCGTTACGAGCTACCAGTGCCGAGCGCGGAAGCCCTCTCCACCCCCACCCGCACCACCACACGCTCCAATACCCTGCAAAGACGGTGGCGTGGGATGCCTACCAAACGATGACGACTGCTGCTCTGGAAGATGCTCGTTCGGCTCGGGTTGGGTGTACAGTTGCGACCACCCACCGCCTCCGCCGTCTCCGCCCTGTGTCGCAGTCGGCGAGCAGTGTGAGACAGACGACGATTGCTGTGCTCTCACGAACACCGTCACCTGCGAGAATGCGATTTGCTCTGTGGACATCGTTGGTATTAACTTTGGCCGTCGTCTCTCGGAGGCGCCCGAGGCGCCCGACGCCTGGTGGAATCGCCTCGAGGTGCATCATGCTGCTGGAGACGGCTGGCTGTACCCGAGACGAGCGCCACCCGGCGCGCACGGCCGCAGCGCCGCCGGCAGCGTCGCCCTCGCGCTCTCCTTGCTCCCGCACCACCATGTGAAAGGAAAGCCAAACTCGCACAGTGGCGCCCTCGAGGTGCTCGACCGACTCTGCCAGCGACTCAACGGCACGAAGAGTCCCAACGACGGTTGCAGCCACGGCGACTTCTGGACCTCCCTCTACAACCGCGACGCCGCGCCCGCGGCGCCCGACTGGGCTCCGAGCGGCGACGCGAACTGGGCCACCCTGCTGGCCTCCACCATCCTCGAGCCGGCCGTTTTCGTCGTCGTCGACGATCTCCTGCTGTGCGTCTCCGACGCGCTCTGCGCGCCGTTCTGCTCCGGGCCGTGCGACCAGGCGATGCGCGGCACCGACACCACCCTGGACGCCCATTCGATTGTCATCGAGGTCGAGACGGGACTGGGGAGCGGGCCGCTGCTCCGCAGCTCCCGCGACGTCTACGACTGTGCGACGGACGCGAGCTGCTTGCAGGAGGTCGCGCAGGAGGTGGCAGCGAAGCTCGGGGCCAGGACGACCCTCGCGGCCACACACCGAATCGTGCTGGTCGCCGAGGCCAACGCGCAGCTGCTCCGCGACGCCGAGGTCGAGTTCCGCATGCCTTCGACCACGCACTGGGAGGAGCGGCAGCAGGCCCGGATCGAGGCGCTCAACACCCATCGACAGGCCATGGCACCGCTCGCGCTTGGCACGGCCGAGTGGTCCAGGCGCTTCTCCACCACCAGCACCGGCCGCCGCCTCCACGAACAGACCACCTCCACACCCACGCTCTCGCCGCGCGAACTGGCTCTGCGAGTCCAGACCAACACCACCTGCCAGCTCCTCGCCGAACGCAACCGGACGGGCGCCGTGGCGTCGCACGAACAGGCCGTGAGACTGTGGATGCTAATCGATGGAGGTGGCAACGGCGCCCAAAGGGCGGGCCACGGTGGCGTGGTCTGTGTCGACTGCCAGGATTCGAATCGCAACAACTCGTGCCGGCATCACTTTGGATTCGTGGGCATGACGCTCCAGGCCATGCGGCGCGCCGAGGACATGCCTCGCACCATGGAGCACAAGAAACGCGAGCTTCGGGAGCACGTCGGAAACCACCTCGACAGGATCTGCTGCGCCAGGCTAAAGGACGGGACGAGCGAGTGCAAGCGCGAGTACTGTGCTGCGCATGCCAGGCGTACTCAACAGAGACGAATCTTCCACTCGAGCCGAAAGCTGCAGGAGGCCAAGCATCCGAGCCATGCGGAACTCAGCATTGGTGCTCAGGTCGGCATCGACGTGCTCGAACCGACCCTGCACCACGACCCCGAATGCCGAACTCCGAACAACGGTACGGTCTCGCAAGCGGAGTGCATGGGGCGCAGCTTGCTCTTCCATCTGGCCGACAAACACAACCTGTCCCAGGACGTCATGCACGAGCGAATCCAGAACATCGGGCTCGACCTCGGAACTGTATTGACCACAGCAGCTCAAACGACGGGGCTGTTCTCGGAACGAGGGCATGGGGGTGGAACGAGATTTGACAGCGAGTTTCTGAAGAAAAGGGCGGAGGACACCACAGTCGCGAGCAGGCTCATGGAGCAGAGCCGGGGGCGCCTCGAGCAGCGAATGGCAGGCGGACGTCGGCTTCAGACCATGGACGGGGGCGCGTTGGGCAAGCACGCGTCGCAAGCCGGAGTGCTCCACCGCAACCTGCACAATGCCAGTACAACCATGCACACACACCTTCGGTCGCTCGATCGCGCGATGACAAGTAGCAACAATCGAAACCTGCAGTCCGGCCCCCGTCGTCGCCAGCGCTCCTCGTCCTCCTCCTGGTCTTCCGTCACGGCGCTGCTCGCGTTGCAGGCGGAGGAGGGCTCGTTGACGTCACGATTCGGTGGCGCCGTCTCTGGACTCAACCGACTTCGCGATCGAGTCGCGGACATCAGCCGTGTCGGCCAGCGCCGACTCGATGCCCAGCGTGAGCAGCAGCGCCGCCGACTTTCTGCAAAGACTGGACGGGCCGCCAAAGCCCTTGATCACATCGAGCAGCGTCGGAGGCGCCGACTCAGCGAGTTCCACGGCCCACCCGTTGCCGCGAACTCGGTGCTCGAGCTGCCAGAGAGCCATGGCTTGTCCTGGGTCCATGATCTCGTGGGCGACTGGAATCACGTCTTCGACGAGACCACGAGGCTGCTCGAAATCGAACGCCGCCGTCTCAAAGAGCGCGAGCGGGGCACCGACCACGCCGAGATTCTGCGCAAGAACCCGAGCGGCTGGGCCTGGTTCGACAGCAGCCAACATACACGGCCCTCGGCGATCGGGGATGCGATGCGGCGAATCCTGTACCGCAAACAGAAAGGCGGCGATCCGCCGTGGCACTACAGTTCGATTCACAAGCGCGTCGACCGGCGACTCGGAACATCACATGCGATGCCAGCAGACGAGCCGCGACGCATCAGACGGCTCGCGGAGGCTTTTCTGGAGGGCACGCTGGCGGCCCCATTCGCATTTGTCGACACCGTGCTGCCATCGGGAGTCTTTGTGAGCCAGAGCGACGTCAGTCTGTGGGAGGCGACGCTCCGGTACCTCGTTGGCTCGACCGTCGGGTGCTACCTCACCGCGCCCGTGCAGGATACTTCCGATACTCAAGGGGGGAGCGATCCTAGTCAAGGCGACGACGGAGACAGCTTGAAGATCATGCGCCCGTCCAAGGACAAGCTGTGCTTCCCAGCGTTCCCGTTCTTGATACCTCGCATGGGCGACTTTCGCGTCGTCACCAACACACAGGGCGTCGATCTGTACGGACTTACCTACGAGAAATTCTGCACACACGACGGAGCGATGCAGACGACGGCCCGTTGGATCGACAGTCTTGGCTTCAACGCGACCTCGACCGATCCGTTTTTGCCCAATGCCGCAATCCTACGCGGGGCCGAGGCTATCGACGCCGTGGCGAATGCGGCTCGGTCCGGCGTGTCCGCCGAAAGCCCGACCGAAAGCGCAGGCTTCATCCTCTGCACCATCGTGGAACTCGGCGGCATAATTTACATCACGTGGCTCGTGGTCATCGCCATCATTCTGCTGGCCTTCCTGCCTGTCGTTAATTTCTGCTTCAATCTTTTATTCGACACCACGACGCTTTTGGTCTCGAAGGCATCGAGTGGACGGGTCAAATCGACAAATACGAGGAAGAACGGCGGCAAGACGAGCCCGACGAGCGCAATCGGTCGCGGCCAAGCCAGTCTCGCGGCAAGAGCGTCCAGCAGAACCTCCGCCGGTCTGGACGACGAACTCGACGATCAGATTTTGTCTCCGCAAAAGAAGAGAGCCATGCTCAGGAAGCGGCGAGGGAGCGTGCCGACCGGAGCCTTCAAGGGTTTCGCAGACGGCGTCGTGGACATGACGAAGAAGATCGTCCGCATGGGCGTGCCGGAACAAGAACAGTCCCAGCGCCAGTCTCTCTTCGACGAGAGCAACGAGCCAAGCGCTCCCGCAGAGGCTGAGCCGGCTCCGACAGCGACTGGTCACGGAAATGCCTTCGACTCATTGGCCCGTAGTTTGGCACGTGTACCGTAGGGTTGCTTTTTCTGAAACACACAATTCTTCTCTTACTCATGCAAAAACAAACAAACAAACTCCCTTGTTCTCCCCCTTAGTTCAGTTCGAGACAGAGCGTCTCCCCTCTTCAAACAAACTCGAATTGCCAACCTTTGTAAGGCCTTCCCTTGTGGATGGCCTCGCTGAGATGTGCACATCGCTTCTCAGTCCTGAGAATGGTAGCGATCGCCTCGGCGGCCTCGTTGATCGACGGTTTGTGCAGAGTCCATACAGATGTATTGATTGGGCGACCACGTACCGCCTTTTTGAGCGAGCTCTTGATCTGTGTGCGGTCCTTGCGCGTCACGTTACGGCAATTTTGTGCGTGGGTCAAAGGGCGTAAATTGTGGAGCTGGTTGTTTGTTTTGTCTTGGTCAATGTGATCAATGACGCGCTCTTGGGCAACACCAGGGAAGAAGGCCTCGTAGATAATACGATGGAATCTCTTGTTTTTGCCACCGATCTCGATGATGGCATAGTCTTGGCGTGCACATGGCGTCAGTGTGTACTTGTAGCCCCAGAGGTTATTTTTTGCGTTCTTGTACCACACACGTCCGCGATTGGACACCCTGAGCGTGGACTTTACATCGCGCCACTCCTCTGTGAGTGCCTGCGCTGGTGCGTATCCCTCCAACGGAAGGTCATCCTGCGACTCTGGCGGTGGCGCCCACTCCGCACAGAAACCACCCGATTGCTTGATCTTCCCGTTTACAACCATGTGGAGAGCAGGTGCACCAGTTGCTTTGATCGCGGCTGTTGCACTATGATGCCACTCGGCCTCAGCTTTCGGTGTGCCAACCTTCCAGGTTAGGATGGGCTTGCCGTTGCGGTGGGGTTTATGCGGGTTGCGATACTCAGTAGCTTGCTGCTTAGGTGTAGCCCATCCTTTAAGATTGTCAATCGAGTTGTCGCCTCCGCCACCGAATCCGTGCTGAGCAGTGTGCAACTCGCTTGGGCGGACCCCAAAGAAGGCCATACAGAAAAGATTATGAGCATTGTAGACCTTTCGGTCGATTCTAAGTTGCCGGTACCCGTTTCCAAGAAGGTGTCCACGGGATGCCTTTGTCCATTCGCCTTTGTGGTGAATCTGATAGTATCCCTTTGTCGAGACTCGGAACTTGTCGGGCGAAAAGCCGTGGACCGAGAGCCAGTCACCATACTCGTTGGTGATGCCAAGGGGCTTGCCCTTGGTACAGACGTCGGTCTCAGACTCGTCTTCGCTGCTGATCGACGGCTCCTGCGCGAGCTGCTGGCGCTTGACGGCGCGCGCGAGCTGCGCCTGGAAAAACTCGTCCTCGTCCTCGTCGCTCGAAGGCTCCAGAGCATCGAGGGGACGTTTTGACATTTTTGAAAGAAAGATTTTCGATACGAAGCGGTCTTCTTCTTATTCTTCTAGGATACCACGTGTCGCAAGGCTAGTTTTTTTGAGTTTACATTTTATTTTAAAACAAGGAATTCTTAATTTAAAACAAAAAAACAAACGAAGACCACGCTCTCACGAATCCACATCATCGGTAAATCCATCAAGATCCTGGTCTGACCCATGTTGGATGCTAGATGCCGGCGTGTCGACGCCGCCCTGTGGAGTTGGGGGGCCTGGTTGAAGATGCATGCGGACATCATCGACATTCACACAGAGCTCATCGACGGCCCGATCGATGTCGTGACACGGTTTAGGAAACTCTCTTTCTGTTATAGGATGCCACTTGCCGACGCTCGCCATGGCCTCGTACCGCACGCTGCCAACGCCGGTCATGGGCGCAGTTATGGTGATCTGAACCGGCCAAGGCGCGTCGTCCGCTCCTGCAACGTCTCTCGTCACCGTCATCGTCGCTGGGTCGTCGGTGTCAAATCCAACATTTTGAAGAAAGACGCGACGGGAGCACACCGACCCGAAGAAGTAGCCGCTCATACAGTCGCTCACAATGAACTTGATGACCTCGCGTTCGACCTCAGAGGAGACTTTGCTCCGACTGAGTGCCATCTTTACTCGGTCCACGTTGAGGAACTCAGATGCTCGGTTCGTGCTCGTTTTTTTCTTCTGGATGATGCCGAGTCCGATCACGGCCGGACGAGTCACCGACGCCTTGGAACGTGAGTTCTTCACGCCGGTGTGCGCTTCGAGAATGGACAGCCGAGCCAACGACGGCATGGGAGTTGAGACCATGTCGCTTTTGTTGCGGGGCTGTACTCTTGCTACCGAGTCTCCTTGGTTATAAAAAGATACCACGTGTCGCAAGGCTAGTTTGACATTTTGTTTGAAAAGAAGACACTTTTCTTTGATTTGAAAACAAACGACGCGAATCACCTAGCAGCGAGAATCGACTTGACCGCCGGTCGGAGCTTCGACGAGTCCACACCCGCCAAGCAGACCGCGGTGGGTCTGAGGCGAACCACCTGACAGTTGGCCACTCCCAACTCGCGCGAGAATCGCGACAGGTAGTTCTCCGCCTCGTGCGAGCCCCACAGTGACAGCGGCTCGATGTTTGGAGCATCGTCCATCCCTGGAAACGACCGATTCTTCCAGACGAACCGGCTCTGCAGGAACTGATGGTCGAAATGAGCCTGCTCGCCATCCTTCTTTGCCTCCTTGTACTCCTTGACCACGCTGGCGATCAGGTCGCGGTCGCTGGCAATCCTGGTGCTGCTGCATGGGATGGCGTTGTAGGCCTCGTTCTTCAGGATCTGACGAACGTCGCCGTTGCTCGACAGGAGCAGGACCACGCCGTCGGCCGCGTTCGAGAGCGAAACCAGTCCCTGCGAGGCCCCCGCGTCGACGGCCGTCGTGTACTGGTACGTCGGTCGAGAGACGCCGTCCTCGATCTTGCGAATCGAGTTGACGTTTATATCGACGCTGGTCACGCAGCATCGGTACTTTCCTCGCGACGAGGTGTCTGGAACGGTGTCGAGCATAGGCGCGCCAAACGCGTCGGCGGCCATGAGCAGAATCCTCGCGCGGTTCCTCGAGCCCGCCATGGTCACCCGGCGAAGCGCGGCCGGACCAGGCTCGCCACGGTCCAGGCAGTCCTCGAGTGTGGCGCCCTTTTTCAGCGCGGCGAGGAGGCGGGCGTGGAACGTGGCACCCGCGATTCCCGAGCCGGCCTTGCAGACCAGGTACGTGGTCTGGTGCGTCCGGTTCATCCCTCTCTTGGTCGGATCCGGCGCGGTCGAGTGGTCGGCCGAGAAGAGTCCGACGAAGCACGAGGCCGAGTCGAAGCCGGCGGTCCACTCGGTCTTGTCGTGGTCGCTGTCGTCGCAGTCCAGCGCGGGCCCGACGTGCAGGCTCGAGTCGGCCGTCTCCGACGGGATGGAGTCTCTGAGTTTCGCGAGCGCGGCCGTCCGTGCCGCTGGGTCGTTGAGAATCCTGTTCACGAACGCGCCGCTGACCTTGACCGCCGACACGCCAGAGAACCAGTTGGCGTTGAAGATTGAGATTGGCACCTCTGGTTCGTTGCCCGCGAGACGAAACACAATGTTCTTGAAGGTGCCCGTGTCGTCGCGACGCTCGGCCTGGGGTAGCAGGACCGCCTCGTCGAGGCTGCGGAGGGAACGGACGAGGTGGTTCCTGAGGGAAACTGGGCACTCGTCTAGACTGAGGATGCGGGCCATTCTGACCACCGTCTTTGAAGGGATACTTTTTTTTACCACAGGAAACACGCACGACTTTCTTAGCGTGTCAACTTAGAAGGTGCGCATTCGTGTCCAGACTGGCAGCCAGTCCGGAGAGCGAGTCGTTGGAGACATTGGAAAACTGGCTCGCGACGGAGCTGAGCGTGTGCCAGGAGCTGGAGCAGCACGACTGCGTGTCCGATGCCAGCGACTGGCTTCGCGCCGTCGGCGGGAACAGCGCAGCCTCCGGAATTCGCGACAGCGGCAGCACCCCGAGGTCGGCGGCGCGAGGCGGGAGCATCGGGTCTGCGAGCGCCGCGTTCGCTCGAAACAGCGCGTGGGTTCGAATCTTGTCGCAGATGCGACTCTGTGTGAACTCGTCGACACGCTCCCCGCCTGGAAAGGCGGCGATACGAGCCCACTCGAGCTGCATCCTCATGGCGGCGTTGGGCTCGATGTTCTGCGTGCTGACGACCTCGATGGCCTCGCGCACCGCCAGAATTGCTCGCTGCAGGGCTCGCTGCTCGGCATGGAGGGCGTTCAGATGCTCGTCGGGGATGTAGATTATCGACGGCTTCCAGTTCTCCAGCGTCGCCAGCGCGCATCGGAACGCCTTGACCAACGAGCAGTCGTAGACGAAATGCCGACAGTGGTTGGGAACCTCGCACATGGTCGCGAAGACGACGAGGAGCGTCGCCGTGACACCCAGCACCTCGCCAACGTTGCCGTATTTCGCGTCGATCTTGATCGCGTGGTCCGGATTCATCTCCGACATCGTGTTTCGCTGGGTCTGCACCACTCGAAACGACTTCAGACCAAGCTTCAGGAACCGAGTGTCCGCACCGGACATGTACCTGACCGATTCAGAGGGCGCCAGTAGGTAGGTCCGGATGCTGCGGAGCACGTGAGCGCGCTCGCCCGGTATTGCTCGACCCTCGAGGAACGGTACGATAATAGCAAGTGAGCATCCAAACACTGTACCAACGTTGACGACGCCGTCGGTGGGTCGGCTGCTGCGCTCGGCCTTGCGCTTGCCGCCCGCTACCCGTCTGCTCGTCGGTCCCTGAGGCGCCAGGATTAGTCGTCTAACCACCAAATCCTTTCGATTTTGGTAGTCGAAGGAGCTGCTGACCCAACGTGTGCCGTCCCTGCCCGCCGCCTCGCAGGAGGCTCTCGGTAGGTAGAAGGGGTCCTCGTCGTCGTGTTTCAGCAGAGGCATCCCGACCATGGCGGCCGGCACCGCCGTCACTGGTGGCGTCGGCGGGACCACGTTCGGGGCCCTCTCGTCCATTGGCAGCGACCTCTCGGTGTCCGTTTCGTTCAACATTGCGAGGGAGCTGCTGTCGGCGGCCGCGGACGAGCAAATCAACGAGGACGAACTCATAGGACTGGTGCTGGGATTCACGATCGTGTTCTCGGCGCTCCAGAGCAGGCTGTCGTCGGAATTGGAGAAGCGGAGGGTCCGATCGGTGGAGAGTGCCAAGAAGGACGCTCGGTCGAGGGTGCTCTCGTTGAGAGCGCAACTGACAGTCTCGAATGGCCATGATTCATTGCTCATACAAAAGGTTACCGACGAGTTTGAGCAGTCTTTTCTCTCCGAGGCCGGTCGCGTGGCCTCGGAAAAATTGGCAGACAGGCGCTCCATCCTCGACTTCTTGTTCCTGTTGATCAGTATCTGTCAGAGAATTACCGTTGCAATTTCGGTTCAGCTCCTCGCAGCGTCTGTACGAGCGCAACAACCCAGCAGATTCGTCAGAACGGTGTCGCTGGTGGGCCTGGCTAGCTTCTTTGTGTTCGTCGAGTCGCTCACTCACCGACGACTGGTCTGAAAATCTTAGCGTTTTTTGAAGACGTCTGGACGGTGGCAAGAGTCGTGTGAGTCTTCCTTCTAATCTACTAGGATACCACGAGTCGCAAGGCTGTTTTTTTTATAGAAACCCCACTCTCACAAACCCAACTCTGCAAACAAGCCTATTTCTTCCAATGCCATGCGTTCTTCTTAGGTTCACTCACTCTTCGGAGTCGGAGTCGTCCTGAGCGTCGAGCTCCGGCTCTGCCGTCGACGACTCGCCCCCCTTGACCTTCTTGTTGGTGGCCTGAGCCCGCTTCTTGGTAGCCTCGTTCTTCTGACGAGTCGTTTCTTTGTAGTCCGACTGCTTGGCGACGTTGGTGTCGCGCATCCACTTGGCGCGGTCCGCATCGACACCCTCGAGCAACGCATCCGCCATCGCCGTGTTCTGGCCTCTGAGGAAGTCTTTCATAAACCTGTAGACTGGGTAGCCGTCGGTCGTTGCCGACAGTGGCTTGAGACCGACGCTCTGCTCGCGACGCGCGGTGCGCTCGGTGGAAGTGGCGTAGCCACCCTTGAGCACCGCGTTTGCGCGCCGTGCGACGTCGAGCGTCCTTTCGGCCATGGACTTGCCGAGCATCGAGTCGAGCGCCTTCGGCCAGTGGCGCAGGAGGACGCGCACGGTGCCCGACGCGGGCTTGCCATCTCTGCCCTTCCAGTTGTGCATCCAAGATCCAAGCGACTCCTCCTCGATCGCGGCCTCGACGTTGGCCATTGCAGTCTTGCGAGATTTGGCACTCAGACTCGGTGGTTTCCCCTCGTTGTCCTGCGCCGCCAGCCAGCTGCGCAGTTCGAGGCACCGCTTGGCAATGTTGGTCGTCAGGGTGAGCTTCGTCTCGGCATGGTCGCCCAGCCAGGCCATGATGGCCATCGTGATTCCGCGCGCCTCGAACACGCTGATGGTCGTCTTGTTGGAGTCGCTGTTCATGTGCGGCGTCCAGACCTTCTTCCAGCGCTGCTGCACCGCCGGATCGTCCGGGGT
>Ga0114997_10003690_pt1 | contig 11975 bp, 14 predicted proteins | sample ArcticOcean_MG_C_2_FD_87045 | JGI IMG/M metagenome (GOLD analysis project Ga0114997, IMG submission 87045) | Marine microbial communities from western Arctic Ocean - ArcticOcean_MG_CB4_136 | ecosystem: Environmental > Aquatic > Marine > Oceanic | place: Arctic Ocean: Canada Basin | collected... | reverse complement strand
TCTTGTGATTGAGCGTCCCATTCAATACCTGCATATATATCTTCAGTATTTTCTCTGAAAATAACCATATTAGTTTTTTCTGGATTTTTTAATGGGCTCGGAACTCCAATAAAATAGTTTATTGGTCTTAGACATACAAATAGGTCAAGTTTTTGTCGAAGTGCAACATTCAAAGAGCGGATACCACCCCCAACAGGAGTTTCTAAAGGCCCTTTTATTGAAACAATATAATTTGTTAAGGCATCTATAGTCTCATCGGGTAGCCAAATATTCTTTCCATATACTTCTATTGCTTTCTGGCCTGCAAAAACCTCCATCCATTCAATTTTTTTAGTTTCACCATATGCTTTTTTAATTGCTTGATCTATAACCATCTGCATGGAGGGGGTGATATCAATTCCAATTCCATCCCCAGTTATAAATGGTATGATTGGATGATTAGGAACATCTAATTCTAAATTAGAATCTATTCTTATGGCCTCACCTTTTTTTGGAATTTTGATTTTGCTAGACATAAATTTTTTTCTCACTTTATTTTAATTGATGATCATTTTATTTAATAAACCTTACGGGGTAATCAGTCAGTTTACAGAGCATAAAACTTACGCATCATTAAAAGATTTTATCCCATATAAAAATGTTTACCCTGCTGGCCGTCTTGATTCTGATAGCGAGGGTTTACTTATTTTAACTGACAATGGCTCTTTACAAAATAAAATAACTAATCCAAAAAATGATATGTATAAAATTTATTGGGCTCAAGTTGAAAATATCCCAAGTGATGAGGCATTAGAGGCATTAAGGACAGGTTTGAAAATCAAAGATTATTTTACTAAACCTGCTCTAGTTGAAAGAATTATTGAGCCGGCGGTTTGGGAAAGAGATCCACCAATAAGAATAAGAAAAAATATACCAACTGAATGGGTACAGATTAAAATTTCAGAAGGAAAAAATAGGCAGGTTAGAAAAATGACAGCTGCTGTTTCTCATCCAACTCTCCGGTTAATTAGGGTAGAAATTGGCCCCTATAAAATTGATAAATTATTACCAGGTGATTTTTTAGTTGTAGAGTCTTAAAGGTTTTTTTGCTTTGCAGTGATATAATTTAATTCAAAATAAAACAATTAAGGCTTTTATGTCTGGAAATACATTCGGCAAATTATTTACTTTAACTTCATTTGGCGAGTCTCATGGTTCGGCTATTGGAGGGGTGGTAGATGGTTGCCCACCAGGTATGAAGTTAAATGAGTCAGATTTACAAATTGATCTAGATCGTCGAAAACCAGGAACATCAAAATTTGTAACTCAAAGAAAAGAAAGTGATGAGGTTGAAATTCTTTCGGGTATTTTTGAAGGAAAAACTACGGGCGCCCCAATTGGCTTTATTATTAGAAATAATGATCAAAGAAGTCAAGATTACTCTAAGATTAAAGAAATATTCCGTCCTGGACATGCGGACCTTACGTATCTTCAAAAGTATGGAATCAGGGATTACCGAGGTGGTGGTAGGTCTAGCGCAAGAGAGACTGCTGTTCGCGTAGCTGCTGGTGCTATCGCAAAGAAATGGCTAAAAGAAAATCATAAAGTTGAAATTAAAGCTTGCTTGACACAATTGGGGGAAAAAATTATTCCTTTTGATGGGTGGAAGCATGTTAATAAGAATCCATTTTTTGTGGCAAATAAATCAATTGTAAAAGACTTAGAAGATTATTTAAATAGTGTAAGAGCAAATAAGAATTCAGTTGGAGCAAAAATATTTGTATGTGCAAATAATATGCCCACTGGGTTAGGTGAGCCAATTTTTTCTAGATTAGATGCTGATATTGCTTCAGCCATGATGAGTATTAATGCTACTAAAGGCGTAGAAGTTGGCTCGGGGTTTTCTAGCGTAGCTCAAAAAGGAACTGAGCATAGTGATGAGATGGCAAAAGAGGGGTTTAAATCAAATAATGCGGGTGGGATTTTAGGTGGCATTTCTACTGGCCAAGATATTGAAGTAAATGTCGCATTTAAGCCAACATCAAGTATTCCACAAGATAGAAGTTCAATTAACCTTAAGGGCAAGACTGTTCAGATGAAAACAACTGGTCGCCATGATCCCTGTGTTGCAATACGAGCAGTTCCAATTACAGAGGCAATGCTTGCATTAGTTCTTATTGATCATGTTCTCCGCGATAGAGCACAAAATATGGATGTTAAAAGAATAAATCCATTTCCAAGTTGATCCATTCATTATATTGGCGATTATCTCGCTTCTATTTTTTCTATTATTTTTTTGTCGGTTTATTTGTACCTTATTGGGGGCTATATTTACAATCAAAAAGTTTTACAGCATTTCAGATTGGAATACTTCTTTCTTTATTTCAGATAAGTCGTATTTTTGCACCGAATTTCTGGGGGTGGCTTGCTGACCATACTAATAAAAGAGCTAGATGGATAAGGTTGGCATCATTTATTGGCTGCTTAGGATACGTAGGAATTTTCTGGGCAGATAGTTTTTTTCTTATTTTTTTGGTGATGATGTCGATGAGTATATTCACTAGCTCAACTATACCTTTGGCTGAATCTTTAACACTATCTCACTTAGCCTCAACAAATGGAAGCTATAGCAATATTCGTTTGTGGGGATCTGTTGGATTTATTATTGCTTCATTTTTTCTTGGTATTTTAATTGACATATATAGCGTCACCATTCTTGTTTGGGCACTTTTATTTACTCAGTTAATAATATTATTTCTTTCTTTTTCTATTCCAGATAAAAAATTTGAATTAATTGGGGATACAAAAAGATCAATATTCAAAATTTTAAAAAAACCAGAGGTAATTTCATTACTTATAGGTTGTGCATTAATGGTCTCATCTCATGGGCTTTTATATAATTTTTATTCAATCTTTCTTAAAGAGCAAGGCTACTCGAGCTCTTTAATTGGTATTTTATGGTCAATTGGCGTTATCTTTGAAATTTTTATATTTATATTGATGCCTAAAATTTTAAGTAAATTTAACTTAAAAGAAGTGCTGCTGATAAGTCTATTTTTGGCTGTCATAAGATTTTTTCTTATTGGAAATTATGTTGATATTTTATGGATTTTAATTCTAGCTCAAATGCTTCATGCGGCGACTTTTGGAAGCTTTCATGTTGCATCAGTTGAATTAGTTTCTGTTCATTTTAATAGAGAGCATCACTCAAGAGGACAATCTATTTATAATAGCATTACCTATGGCTTGGGTGGAACAATTGGGGGGCTGGGCGGTGGTCTTATGATCGATCAATATGGCGCAGCTAGCACTTTTATGTTTTCTTCAATACTTCCACTAATTGGTTTTACAGTAATATTTTTTGGTTTAAGAAATGCCCCTAAAGTGGGTAGAAAAAATACTTATCATTAGATATTGCTTCCTTTTATTAGCGCATACGCTGAATGATTGTGGATGGATTCGAAATTTTCTGACTCGATTATATATTTGTCCACCTTTGTATTTTCTTTAAGGTCAGCGGCAATATCTCTGACGATATCTTCTACAAATTTTGGATTTTCATATGCTTTTTCCGTGACATACTTTTCGTCCGGTCTTTTTAGTATTCCATAAAGCTCACATGATGCTTGCTTTTCAACTGCCTCAATTATATCTTCAACCCATATAAAACCATTTGTTTCAAGAGTAAGTGTTACATGTGCCCTTTGATTATGAGCCCCATACTTTGATATTTTCTTAGAGCAGGGACAAAGGCTTGTAACAGGAATAATAACCTTGGTCGTATTGATTATTTTACCTTCTACCATTTCACCAATAAAACTTATCTCATAATCCATTAAGCTTTCAACCCCACTAACTGGTGCTTTTTTATTTACAAAGTATGTGAATTGCATTTCTAGGTAGCCTGATTTGGATTCTAATCTTTGCAACATTTCTTTTAGAATATCTTCAAAAGATGCGACTGAAATTTCTCTTTGATTTTCATTAAGAATTTCAACAAATCTTGACATATGTGTGCCTTTGAAATTATGTGGCAAATGAACATACATACTAAAAGTAGCATTAGTGTGCTGTATTAATCCAGTTTTATCTTTAACAATAATAGGGTGCTTAATTGCCTTTATGCCAACCTTATCTATATCAAGATGTCTCTTATCAGGAGTGTTTTGAACGTCTTCGATTAATTCATTAGATATTATTTTATTCATTATGGGTAACTTTTATTAAAAGTGAATTTTATCATTACTACAATTTTTTAACAATTTTCTTAATGATACTATCTTTATCTAATCCACATAGTTTATAAATTTCTTCCTGGGTACCATGTTCAACAAAATTATCAGGTATGCCCAAGCAAAGAGTTTTACATTTTAAATTATTCTTACTTATAACTTCTAAAACTGCTGATCCTGCACCACCTATATTTGTATTATCTTCAATTGTTACGACAAGATTATGTTTGCTAACACATTTATTAATCATGCTTTCATCGATGGGCTTTACAAATTTCATATCAATAAGTGTAGCATTTAATTCTTCAGCTACTTCAAGAGCAGTTTCAAGTAGTGGACCAAAAGCTAGAATTGCTATGTTTTCACCAGTTCTTATTTTTTTTGACTTTCCAATTGGCAATAAGTTTAATTTTTTATCAATTTTAACACCTATACCATGACCTCTAGGGAACCTAACTACGCATATACCATTATAACTAAATCCTGTTTTAAGCATTTGATAGCATTCATTTTCATTGCTTGGAGTCATTATAATAATATTTGGTATGCATCTTAAATATGAAATATCAAAATTCCCAGAATGAGTTGCACCATCAGCTCCTACAATACCTGCGCGATCAATAGCAAATAGCATAGAAATATTTTGAAGCGCTATATCGTGAATTAATTGGTCATAAGCCCTTTGAAGAAAAGTTGAGTAAATAGCTACAACAGGTTTTAGGTTGTTACATGCGAGACCAGCAGCAAATGTCAGAGCATGCTGTTCTGCAATACCAACATCAAAAAATCGTTTTGGATATTTCTTAGAGAATTGATTAAGCCCTGATCCATCTGACATGGCCGGAGTAATTGCGCAAAGTCTTCGTTCTTTAGCTGCGGTATCCATAATCCATTCAGAAAAAACTTCAGTAAATGTTTGGAATCTATTTGATTTTTTTATTTGGCCATTTTTGGGGTCAAATTTACTTACACCATGAAATTTATTAGGATTTTTTTCAGCCGGACTATATCCATAACCTTTTTTTGTTGCTACATGCAAAAATTGAGGCCCTTTTAAAGATTTTATATTGCTTAAAGTGTCTATCATTATATTTAAATCGTGACCATCAATAGGGCCAATATAGTTAAATCCAAATTCTTCAAATAAAGTGCCTGGTATGACCATGCCCTTTACATGTTCTTCAGTTTTTCTAGCTAACTCAAGAACAGGAGGTAGTTTTGAAAGAACAGCTTTTCCAGAACGTTTGATTCCTCCGTATAGCTTTCCAGAGAGAAGCTTAGCAAGGTAATTATTTAATGCACCCACATTATCTGAAATAGACATATCATTATCATTTAGTATTACGAGTATGTCATTCTCAGTATTGCCAGCATTGTTTAGGCCCTCAAAAGCCATACCGGCAGTCATTGCCCCATCACCAATTATGGCAATTGCTTTATGATTGGATTTATTTATTTTAAATGCTTCTGATACCCCTAGAGCCGCAGATATAGATGTGCTTGAATGACCAGTACCGAAACTATCAAATTTACTTTCCGCTCGTCTAGGGAAGCCAGAAATACCATCTTTTTTCCTAAGCGTATGCATTTTATTTCTTCTTCCAGTTAATATTTTATGCGCATAGGTTTGATGACCAACATCCCAAATGATTTGATCATTTGGACAATCGTATACGTAATGAAGCGCGATAGTTAGCTCAATTACTCCTAGATTTGAAGATAGATGCCCACCGGTTTTTGAAACACTATCAATTATAAAAGATCTAAGCTCTTTAGCTAATAATTGTAATTCATCTCTAGAAAGTTTTTTTATATCAGATGGCTTATTTATTTTATCTAGATAATTCATTTAATGCGCTCGTTGATAAATCAATGAAACTAATTCTTTTAAAATTATTGTATTTCCAGAGATTGAGTTAATTATTACTTTAATTTCATTAAAATAATTAATATTAATTTTTTTTGCCTGATCAATACCTAAAAGTGAAACATATGTGAGTTTGTTATCTTTTTTATCCTTACCACTTGTTTTACCTAAAATTTTATCATTTGATTCATAGTCAAGAATATCATCAGTTATTTGATAAACTTTTCCCAATATCGCACATAAATTAGTAATTTTTATATTCGTTTCTTCTATAGAATTTTCTGTTACAAGATGTGACGCTGACCCAATAAAATTAAATAATAATCCTGTTTTTAACTCTTGTAATTTCTCTAATTCTGAAATTTTACCAACTATTGATGTATTTTCAATGTCTAAAGATTGGCCTTTTACCATACCTTTTATTCCTATTGCGTTGGATAGGGAGTGAATTATCTCTAGCTTTTTTTTATGATTAATTAGGAGGCTAGGCAGTGATAATATATGAAACGCTAAAGATTGAAGTCCATCACCAGCAAGTATAGCCTGAGCTTCATTGAATTTAATATGACAAGTTGGCTTGCCTCGCCTTAAATCATCATTATCCATTGATGGAAGATCGTCATGAATTAGAGAGTAGGCATGAATAAATTCAATTGAAGCAGAAATATGATCAAGTATTAATTTATCAGTTTGATTGATTTCACCTATAGCATAAACAAGTAGGGCTCGAAATCGCTTTCCTCCGTCTAAAGAGCTGTGTCTACAAGCTTCATAAATTATTGAATCTGAAGAGCCTATTTCCAAAAACCCCGTCATAAAACTTTCAATTCTTTCTTGATGAGTTATAACCCAAAACTCAAAATCCTCAGTCATCAGCGTTAAATTCTTCTAATTCATTTTTTTGAGAAAGAATTTGAACGCGCTGCTCAATTTTTTTTAATGATTCTTGAGCTGATTTAACAAGAGCAATTCCTTTTTCGTATGACTGTAATGAGTCTTCAAGATTTAAGCTATCATCCTCCATTTTTGTAACAATAGATTCTAATTCCTTTAACAGTTTTTCAATGTTTGTATTGTCTTTAGCCATAATTATATATTCTTAATTAAAAAGTTTTTAACATCTATAATTTCTTCATAAATTACTTCATGAGCCATATTATAGGATTTAAAAAAGAAATCTTTTGATTTCTGAATTTCTAAATAACTCTTTTTTGCTATATCAACTCCAATGATATCATCCTCCTCACCATGAATTGCAATTATTGGTGGATCTTTGAGGCCTGAATGTTTTATGTTGTTAGGTAGGTAGCCAGATAGGGCAATAATGCCACTAATTTTATGATTTGTTGATAGTCCAGTGAATAATGATAAGGCTGCCCCCTGAGAAAATCCTCCAAGAAAAACTTTAAGATTAGAGCTACTTAGTGCACTTCTTTTTTTTATTAAATTCTCTAGATATTCCGAAGACTCTTTTAAGCCTTGATCATCTTGGTATTTAAAAGTAAGCGATTTTATATCAAACCAACCCCTCATCTTAAGTCCTTGATTCATTGAAATTGGCCTTAATGGTGCGTTAGGTAAAATAAATTCAATATCATCAAGTTCTAAATTTTTTATAAATGATACAAAGTCATTTTCATCTGCACCCAGACCATGGAGCCAGATTACCAATGCTTTAGGATTTCTTTGTGGGTTGATTGTAATCATAAAAAAAGCGGATTTAATAATCCGCTTTAAATAGTTAATAAATTATTTAGATTCTAGTGCTTTTTTTAGATTGGCAAGGCCTGGAGTAACTATTTTTTTAACTGCTGCAACAGCAGTCGCGTCATCTTGCCCTTCAGGAATTGGAGGATTTAATTTATAGGTCCTATAAAATCTTGCAGTCCATTGTATAACTGACTCATTATCATTAGCACCTTTTTTCACAATAATGTAAGCATTGTAGTCAGAAAAAGGACCATCTTTTTTTAACATCTCATATTTTATTTTCATAATCTCATCATCAAAAGACCTTGTCTTCATAATCTTTTTAAAGCTAGAGAAGTCTTTTATAGCTGACCATGCTTTTGCTGGGGATACACTAACGGTTACAGATTCTTGAACTTTTTGAGGTGTTGGACCATGAGCAAAAATTGACATGGAAAAAATTAGTGCTGATAAGGTTAAAATAAATTTTTTCATTTGATAAATCCTTTATTTAATTAAAATCAATTCAACATATTACTATAAAAAGTTTACTCAAGGATAAAATCACCAAAAGATCGGCTTTGAGCGCCTGTTTTTATTTCTTTTATAAGCTTTAAATTTTTAAGATCATATACAGAGATTGAATCGCTTCCCCAATTTGTTACCACTAGAATATTTAATTTATGATGTAGGTCTAAATTTTCAGGGGTTTCACCAGTATTAATTCTTTTTATTTCTTGATTTTTTTTAAGGTCAATAACACTTAATGAGTCATCGATTGTATTGGTTACAAAGCCATAAGAATTATGCGTTAATATATTGTATGGGTGAGCACCGACTTTAATTACTTTAGTAGACCAACTTTCAAGATCAATAACAGAAACTGTATCATCGTATACATTGGCGGTATAGGCATATTTACCTTCAGTATGAACTCCAAATGGATGTTTTCCTGTAGGCAACTTTTTGATTAGTTTTTTTTGTTTATTGTATACCTCAACCGAATTAGAATCTCTATTAGTCACTATTAGATAATTATATTTATCATTAAATACCACACCCGAAGGTGTTGCGCCAACTTTAAACGAATCTATAACTTTCATTTCCTTAACCGATATCACTAGAATATTATTTTTAAACCAATCAGTTACATACACTTTTGATTCATCAGGGCTAGATGTTAGGCTTAATGGAGCGGTATTTAATTTGATTATTTTAATAATCTTGTCTGAACGTGTATCAATTACAGAGATGTCATCAGTTCCTACGTTACCTATGAATCCAAGATTCTTTTTATTTAAAATTGTGACGCCAAGCGGAGCAATGCCTACTTTTATAGTTTTTATTACCTCAAGAGAAATAAGATCAACTACAGAAACAGTATTATCACCTTGGTTAGTTATATAAGCCTTTGGATTTACTTTATAGTAATTACTACATAAATAAAATAATGATAAAAGAAAGCTTATCAATATAATTAGAATAATTTTTTTATTTCGATTAATCATAAAATCAAGCTTTTAATAAATTTATATTTGTGGAAAAATAGAGCATATATTAAGGATAACATTATGATTGATCAAGAAGGTTATAGACCCAATGTAGGCATTGTAATTCTGAATGATAATAAAAAAGTTTTTTGGGCGAAAAGGGTAGATGAAGATGCCTGGCAATTCCCCCAAGGAGGAATAAACAAGGGCGAAAGCCTTAACGAGGCAATGTATCGAGAATTAATGGAGGAAGTCGGCTTAAGCCCAGATAGTGTAGAAATCATTGCGCAAACAAAAGAGTGGTTAAGATATGATGTACCAAGGCAATGGGTAAGGCGTGATGGTTACGATCGCTATAAAGGACAAAAACAAATATGGTTTTTATTAAAATTTATTGGTAAAGATTCTGACATTTTTTTAACAAATTCTGAAAAGCCGGAATTTGATTCGTGGCGATGGGATGATTTTTGGTCTCCATTATCTCAAGTTATAGATTTTAAACGTGAAGTTTACGAGAAAGCTTTAAAAGAATTATCAGTCCATCTTTGAAGGGACTAATACAATTCAGCTATTACTGACTGACAACTTTTAACTTTTTGGCCAAGTGTTACTTTAATATTTGAATTTTCTGGTAAATATAAGTCAACTCGAGATCCAAATCTAATAAAGCCATACCGCTCACCTTTTAAAAGACTGCTACCAATTTCTTTGTAGCATAAAATTCTACGTGCAATTAGCCCAGCAATCTGGACACAAGTTATTAATTGTTTGTCTTCTGTTTCTATCAATAGTGCGCAGCGTTCATTTTCTAAAGATGCTTTAAGCAAAGAAGCATTAAAAAATTTTCCAGGAAAATACCATTTGTTAATAATTTTTCCTGAAATGGGGGCTTTGTTTGAATGAACATTAAAAACATTCATAAATACACTAACCTTTATTGCTTTTCTCTTTTTATAGGGATCAGTTATTTTTTCTATTGAAATAACTCGCCCATCCGCGGCAGATACTATCAAATTTTTACCTTGAGGTATTGGTCGAATTGGGTCGCGGAAAAATTGTAAAATAAATAAAGATATTATCCATAGAGGTATAGATGCACTCATACACCAAATGCTAGTAGCTAGACTAGCGGAAATTGAAATACCAAGAAATAACCAGCCTTCTTTAGCTATAATTGGATAAGTAAGTTTTGCTTTCAATTAATTCTTTGACTTATCAACAATTTTTTTAATCCATGGCATCATCGAACGAAGAGACTCTCCAACTTGCTCTATTTGATGTTTTCTTTGTGTTTCACGTCGTGCTGGTAACTCCCCAACATTACTTACAAATTCTTTAGCAAATGATCCATCTTGGATCTCTCCTAGAATTTTTTTCATTTCAGCTTTTGTTGCTGAATTAACAATTCTTGATCCTCTGGTTACATCTCCATATTCAGCTGTATTTGAAATAGAGTAACGCATATTGGCAATACCACCTTCATACATTAAATCGACAATTAATTTTAACTCATGGAGACATTCAAAGTATGCCATTTCTGGCTCGTAACCAGCTTCTACTAAAGTCTCAAAACCTGCTTGAACTAGAGCTGTGGTACCCCCACATAAAACTACTTGCTCACCAAATAAATCGGTTTCTGTCTCATCTTTAAAACTTGTCTCTAAAATACCAGTTCTTCCACCGCCAATTGCAGAAGCATAAGAGAGTGCTATATCTTTTGCTTTACCAGTTGCATCTTGTTGGATAGCAATCAAATCTGGTATTCCACCACCTTTAACAAACTCAGAGCGAACCGTATGGCCAGGCGCTTTGGGTGCAATCATGATTACATTCAAATCCTCTCTCGGTTTGATTTGCCCAAAATGAATATTAAAGCCGTGAGCAAAAGCAAGGGTTGCACCTTTTTTTATATTTGGTTCGATAGTCTCTGAGTAAATTTTCCCTTGAAATTCATCAGGGGCAAGAACCATAACTAAGTCTGCCCAAGAAGTTGCTTCTGCAACTGATTTTACATTTAAGTTAGCTGATTTTGCTTTGTCTGATGAATTAGAGCCATCACGCAAACCAACAACAACATCGACACCTGAATCTTTTAAATTATTTGCATGCGCATGGCCCTGAGAGCCATAACCTAGAATTGCAACTTTCATATTCTTGATAACACTTAAATCCGCATCTTTATCGTAATAAACTTTCATATATTTCCTTTAAATATTATATTTTAAGTATTCTTTCTCCACGACCAATTCCTAACGCTCCAGTTCGAACAGTTTCAATTATTGCTGCTTTATCTAAACTATCAAGATAATCATCTAGCTCACTAGATGGGCCGGTAAGTTCAATTGTAAAGGTTGTTTCAGCCATTTCAACAATTCTTCCACCAAATGTATCGCTGATTCTTTTTACTTCATCTCTATATTTATTTGTAGCTTTAACTTTTACTATCATCAATTCTCGCTCAATATGTCTCCCATCATTTAGATCTAAAACTTTTACAACATCGATAAGCTTATTTAATTGTTTAATTATTTGTTCAATAACCTCATTTGAACCACTAGTTACGATAGTCATTCTTGACAAAGATTCATCTTCTGTTGGAGCTACATTTAACGATTCGATATTATATCCTCTAGCTGAAAATAATCCAGACACGCGTGAAAGAGCCCCTGATTCATTCTCCATCAAAAGTGAAATTATATGTCTCATTTATTCATCCTT
>Ga0114997_10003688_pt1 | contig 11981 bp, 5 predicted proteins | sample ArcticOcean_MG_C_2_FD_87045 | JGI IMG/M metagenome (GOLD analysis project Ga0114997, IMG submission 87045) | Marine microbial communities from western Arctic Ocean - ArcticOcean_MG_CB4_136 | ecosystem: Environmental > Aquatic > Marine > Oceanic | place: Arctic Ocean: Canada Basin | collected... | reverse complement strand
CGATGTTATTGCAGAGAAAAAGTCAGATCCGTTTGATAATAAATTATCATGTACAGAAGTTATCATATCAGCACCAACACTAACATCTATATAATATGGTAGCTGGCGTCCTGGTTCTATATCCCATGGAGATTGTTCATTTACCTTAAATTGAACACTATTTATCCAACAATATACATCTTGAAAATAATCTCCTACTGTTATTTTATTTAACGGTCCTGATGGTTTTCCTCCTGATCCATATGATGGAGCTGTCCTTTGTGCTAATGCATTTAGCTTATAATACATTCCTTCTAATTCTCTAGCTGAAGATGCGGCTACTTGAAAATCTAAGGAAATGTCTACTGAGAACTTACTCATTAGTTTTACATCCGTTAGTCTTCCAACATATTCTACATCTTGAAATTCTGGTTTTATGTTGTGAGATAGTGATGAAAGGTAAGCTCTAAATTGTATACCTGCTATCTTTAGGATAATAAAGTCATTAGCTCCTGCTTCTTGTGAAGCTGCTTCTGATGTTGAGTCATAGTGGCCGCTTCCTTTGGTAATTGAAGCTATTAGTATTTTATCACCAATTTCTTTGCCGGATTGATCTGCTAGGGTTTTTGTTGGATCACTTTTATCTTGATTTCTTGTACCAAAGTGATGGCCGAATCCTGCTCCTCGAATATCTTTTTCGTATTTGCCATCACTATCTTGTTGGAAAGACTTATTATTGTTTTTTAAGTCATTTCTAAAGTCTCTAATTGCATTATGTGGTAATTGGTCAGCTGGTATATCTCCATATGCATAGGTTTCATAACTTGCTATATTTCCAACTGTTGGTCCATATTTATCAGTATCATCTGTAGGTACATGGCTCCAAACATGTCCTTCCATCTTCATTCCTGTTTCATCACTATGTTTAATGTCTCCTGCTGGAGTTACAAAGGCTCCAGAGTTGGATTCTCCATGTACATCTAATATTTGGGCCATAGGAGAACCTTCTATAACATCTCTATTTAGAGTATCTGCTCTTGGGTCATCTATTGCATCTAAATTATTTGTTGAAAATCTTGAAGCTGCTCCTGCAATTTGGTCTCTGTTGTTTATTCCTGCTGGTGCATCATCTGATCCTTGTCTTACAGATTGAGCATATGGTTCTTCACTTGTAAGCACATTCCCATATATTTGATTATCCCAATTCTCAGGAGTTTTTATATCATCAATATTTAGGGCTGCAGCTTCTCCATCTTCTGATGTATGTATTGAGTATTCTGCAGCTGATGCGTCTACTACGTCTGAATAAGGACGATCAGGTGTGAAGATTAATTGTGTATTGTTTGGATTTGTTTTTAATCCATGGTGGGCATCATCTGCTGAGGCAAGGATTGTACCGGGACCTTTATCATAATTTGTAACTACAATTTTTGAATCTGCCCATGTACCGTTGTCTTCACCATGTCGTTCAATTGGTATACCTGATGTAGATCTTCGTATAGTTGTTCTTCCAATTCCATATATTGAATTAGGACCACCAAGTCCACTTAATAGTTCTATTTCACTACCATAATTTATTCCGGGAATAAATCCAGATAATTGTCCTAGTTTATCCTTTGCAGCTCCTTTTATTTTGCTTGATGCGAAATTTAGTGCACCTCCAGCTCCTCCTAGTGCAGCTCCAAGTGCGCTTTTGGCATCTACAACTTGATTAGTCTCATTTCCTAGACCTACTTGTAAATCTTTGTGTAGTTTAATAAGTCTATTTCCGGTTGGAGCTCCAGGTTTAGATGATACTTCCCATCCACCTGTTTTTTTGAATTCGTCTACTACATTTTCATAGTAATTTTTTTCTCCTTCCAAAAAGCCCATACCATGTCGAATAAGACCTAAAGTTCCTACTGGTGCAACATTTGCCACAATTTGAGCAAGTGTTGATAGTCCTAATGGATATATTCTAGTTGTTCGTGCAAAAAATCCTCCTCCATCAATACCTGCAAAGGTTTCAACTTTTGGATTTGTTAATTGCATTCCTACATTTTTAAGAATAAACAATAATCCTGTAGGACTTATTAAGAATTTTCCTATTCTTACTACGTCATTGGCAGTTCTAATTACACGAGTTACTATTCCACCTCTAACTAAACCATCTTGTCCTCTAAATCTTCGTTTTTTAGTATTGTCGTTTGCTAAAACTTGACTATTTATATATGGTTGTCCTAATCCTGATGTGAATCCATCCATTCTATGAAATGCTTCATCTTTAAGATTATATTTATTGTATTGGTCCAGCATGTCACTTTTGCCGGATGAGTTTGAATTTCTAGCAGAAGATATTCCGTCATCTGTAATATTTCCTTTTGGACCTGTTCCAGTTACCGAAAATCCTCCTGGAGTAAGAAATGTTTGTGGAGCTCCAGTTATTTTCGAATACATATCTTTATTGTATCGATATGATGCTAATGGAGATGCTCCATCAGGAATTGAGTATTTCATACTTCCAGGATCTCCTGATATTCCTAAAAAGTCACTATCACCTAAATGTTTAGTGTTAGTAGTAAATCCGTTGGCATCTATATTGGCAATTCCCTCTCGAACTGCTAAAAGTCCTAAACCTTGATTTCCAGTATGGTCATATTGTCCAGAGGTTGGTAAACCAGATATTCCAGCAAAGTCTGTTAATAGTCCTTGGCCAGCATTTTTTCCGACTATAAATCCTGTTGCATCTATATTTGCAAATCCGTCATGTATTCCAAGGTCCGGTGTTGTTTTTTCAATAGGTACCATTACTCCTAAATCTGGAGTTGTTTTTTCAACAGGTATCATTGCTCCTAAATCTGGAGTTGGTTTTTCAACAGGTATCATTACTCCTAAATCTGGAGTTGGTTTTTCTGGAGTTGGTTCCATTGGTATTGGTGGAGAATGTGGATGTTCAACATGTGGTAATACAACTCCTTCAATATGTGGTTTTTCTGGAGTTGGTTCCATTGGTATTGGATCTGGCATTGTTTTGTCAGTAGGTACCATTATACCGAGATCAGATGTGGATTTGTCTGGAGTAGGTTCCATTGTCAACGGATCTGGCATTGTTTTTTCAGTAGGTACCATTACACCTAAATCTGAAGTTGTTTTATCAGGAGTAGGTTCTAATTGTATTGGATCTGGCATTGTCTTGTCAGTAGGTACCATTGTTCCTAACTCTGCAGTTGTTTTTTCTGGAGTAGGTTCTAATTGTATTGGATCTGGCATTGTTTTGTCAGTAGGTACCATTGTTCCTAGTGCTGCTGTTGTTTTTTCTGGAGTAGGTTCTAATTGTATTGGATCTGGCATTGTTTTGTCAGTAGGTACCATTATACCGAGATCAGATGTGGATTTGTCTGGAGTAGGTTCCATATCCATAGGATCTGGAGCTGTTTTTTCTATATTTGTGGTTGTTCCAAGCTTTGGTGATGGTTTATGAGGTGTTTGTTGTGGTGCACCTAAACTTGCAGTTGTTTTTTCTGGAGTTTGTATAAGTGGAGTTCCTTCAATATGTGGTTTTTCTGGAGTTTGTTCTAATGTACCTAAATCAGCTAATGATTTTTCTGGAGTTGGTAGCATACTTCCTTCAACCGATACTGGGTTTTTTGGAGTTGGTACTAATACACCTAAAGCTGGGGTTGGTTTTTCTGGAGTAGGAAGCATTATTCCATCTGCTGCTACTGTTTTTTCTGGAGTTTGTTCTAATGTACCTAGTGCGGCAGATGGTTTTTCAGGTGTATTTCCTAACTTAACTAAATCTGCTGATTGTTTTTCAGGTGTATTTCCTAAATTGCTTATTTCTGCAGTTGGTTTATTAGGAGTATTTCCTAAATTGCCTAATTCTGCAGTTGGTTTTTCAGGTGTATTCGCTAAATTGTTTATATTTGCAGAAGGTTTTTCAGGTGTATTTGCTAAATTGCCTAATGCTGCAGATGGTTTTTCGGGTGTTGGTTGCGATAGAGTACCTTCAATATGTGGTTTTTCTGGTGTTGGTGGGAATGGAGTTATATTTGGTGGGCCAGAATCTGCTGGAGCTTGTGGCGCAGTTGGTTCAATAGTTATTCCTATCTTGGCTGGAGTAGGTTGGGGTGTACCTGTTGAAGGAGTTGGTTTTGTTGGAGTCTGTGGTGTAGTATTTACTTGTGGTGATGTTTTACCAGGAGTAGTTGATGGAATATTTACAGACGGAGTTGTTTTACCAGGAGTTGTTGGTGGTTCTATTATTATAGGAATTGATTTTGAAGGTGTATCCAATGGGTTATTTACAGTAGGGGTTGATTTTCCAGGTGTATTTGCTAGTGTATTTAATACAGGTGTAGGTTTTCCAGGTGTAGTATTATCTATATTTACACCTATAATAGGAGTTGATTTTCCAGGTGTATTTGCTGGAGTATTTAATACCGGAGTAGGTTTTATAGGCGTATTTGCTGGAATATTCACTAAAGGTGATACTTTACCAGGAGTTGTTGATGGATTATTTAAGGTTGGTGTTGTTTTTGCAGTATTTTTTGCAATTACATTCACTTCAGGAGATATTTTAGCAGGTGTAGCTGGCATATTTACATGAGTGTCACCTGTTAGTCTATCACTAAGATTGCCTGTGTTAAAACGATTTTGTGATTTTTTCATTTATTATGCTCCCTTAGGACCTCTTTTCTTTGCTACGGCTTTTCCAACATTTTTGCCATCCATTTGAATTATTGGTGAATAATCTTTAGAATTTATAACTAAAATAAGTTCGTCCATCTTAGCGATTAGCCTATCATTATTTTCTGTTGTACTTCCTTCTTTCTCTTTTCCTCCACCTCCGCCAAGCATTCCAACTCCTCCTAATAACGCAAGTGCGGGTCCTGCAATAGCTAATAATGCTAGAGTTCCTTTGAATTGGGATATTTCTGATAGGCCTGCAGCTATTGCACTTAAACCTGAACCTACAGATGTTAGTCCTCCTGCTGTTGCTGTCATTAAGGTTAGTCCTCCTGCTAGAGCGATTACAGGTATCATTGCAAACCATGCAGCTGCTCCAAATGCAAATACTGGTAGAGTTGCTAATAACAATGATGCAGCTAAGGTTGTTATCGCACCAGATAGTGCCAATATTAGTGGAAATTGTGTAGCCATGGCCATTAGTGGGGTTCTTACAGCTTCTAGGCCAGCTCCTAATACTTTACTTGCTTCTCCTAGTAGTGCAACTGCTGGGGCTGCGAAGTATGCAGCTGCTCCAAATGCGAATAATGGAACTGTTGCTAGGGCCGATGTAACTCCTAAAGCTCCGATTGCCATTGCTAAAAACATTATTTGTGGACCAATCGGAGCCATCATCATAAGTGGTGGCGCCATATCTATTATTGCTTTTGCTAAAATAGGTAATACAGTTTGGAATGGGAATATCATACCTAACGCAACAGCAAATACAGATAATCCTATTCCGATCATTAAGAATCCTTGACCCATTAGAGGCATAACTCCTGCTATTGCAGCTATTGCAACAAGTGGTGGAGCCATTAATACGAACGATGCAGCTAGTGTTGGCATTAATGGAATAAATGGAGCTAACATGGCCATTCCCATTGCAAATGGTATTAAACCGAATCCTAACATCATAAAACCTAGTCCCATTATAGGTAAAACTTCTGCAATCGTAGCAAGAGCGATTAATGGTGGTGCCATTATCAACATAGATTGTGCTAGGAGCGGCATTAATGGAATAAATGGAGCTAACATCATCATTCCCATTGCAAAAGGAACCATACCAATTCCTAACAGCATAAAGCCTATTCCCATTATAGGTAAAACGTCAGCTACTGCTGCAAGGGCGACTAATGGAGGTGTCATTAGTAATATAGATTGTGCTAGAAGCGGCATTAACGGAATAAATGGTGCCACCATCATCATTCCCATTGCAAAAGGAATCATACCAATTCCTAATAACAGGAATCCTAATCCTAGTGCTAACATTTGTGGACCTATCGCGGCTAACATAATTAATGGTGGAGCCATTAGTACTAATCCTGCAGCTAGCATAGGTACAAATGGCATTACAGGTAACATAGCCATGAAACCTATACCAAGGAAAAGCATTCCAATTCCTAAACCAATTAGTGCAGGGCCAACTCCAGCTAGTGATGGAGCTAGCATTGCTAATTTTTCTAGAGCATTTACTAATCCTTCTGGATCTCCCTTACTTGCCATTGCTACGGCCATTCCAAATGGCATAATTGCAAGTCCAATTGCAGCGATTGCAGCGGCCTTTATAATTAACTTACCAGCTTCAATTAAACCTAAGTTACCAACAATTTTTATCATACTCTTTATACCTTGACCCAATAAATCGATGGCTGCAGGATCTACACCTTGCATGAGACTGAATGCATACGCAAATGGTACCATTGCTGCTCCTATCATGATTGCTGCTATTGATCCGAGTATTAGTAATGGAAGCATTAAACCAAGTCCAGCTATTGATTTTCCAAGCGGCATCAGTGCACCACCAAAAGTTTCTAATAGTGCAGGATCTATCGCTGGCATATTTGCAAGAAGATATGCTGCTGCTATTACTCCTAGACTTAGGCCAACTAATGCTATTATACCTAATGGTATTACGGCTGCAAAAGCTCCAAGTAGGCCGACACCAATTGCCAATGGAAGAATTGCTTTTCCAAATGCTAGTAGACCTTTTCCATCCACCTTTGGCATAGCTGTAAGGAATGCTGCAGCCAATGGTACACCCATTGATAATGCCATCAATGCTAAAATACCGAGTGGTATTACTGCAAAGAAGAATCCTAAAGCTCCAACTCCTGCGGCTAGAGGAAGGATGGCCAGGCCGAATCCTAATAAGTTTTTTCCGTCTATTTTTGGCATAGCTCCAAAGAATTTTGCAGCTTGTGGTACACCTAGGCCTAACATCATTAATGCTAAAATACCCAATGGAATTGTTGCAAAGAAAAATCCTAAGGCTCCAACTCCAATCGCTAATGGAAGAACCGCTTTTCCGAATTCCGATAGATTTTTTCCATTTACTTTCGGCATAGCTGTAAAGAATGCTCCTGCTAAAGGTACTCCCATTGATAACGCCATTAATGCTAATAGTCCCATTGGTATTACAACAAGAAATGCTCCTAATGCGGCTATTCCTATTGCCAAAGGAAGTATGGCTTGAGCAAAACCTAAGAGAGATCCACCATCCACACCAGCAAGGTTTGCAAATGCACCAGTAACATTTGGTAAGACTTTAGAAAGTCCCCATAAAACTAGGGTTCCTAGAGCTATTGGTATCATTAATAATCCCATTGCGGCTAAACCTAGTCCTAATAGCGGTATAGCTGCTGCGAAAGCTAACATTGAGCCGGAATCTACTCCTGATAAAGATGACATAGCCATTGCAGCAGGAATTATTGCAGCTCCTAATACTAGCATTGCAAGTGATCCTGCCATTATGAGTGGGAATATATATCCCATTCCGGCTGCTGCAGCTCCTAGTATTATCATTGCTCCTCCAAATGCTATCATACCTCCAGCATTAACGCCTGCAAGTAAGCTAAAGGCATATGCAGCTGGTATTAAAGCTATACCTAATATACCTACGGCTACTGCTCCTTTTATAATATCTCCAGTTGCTTTACCTAATATTTTTACAGTCATAGCTAAGACTAGAATTGTCGCTAAACCAGCTATTATACCCTGTATTGGTATTTCGGCTAGCATTGCAAATGGAGGTACAAATGCCATTAACGCAAGTCCCATTAATGCAATACCAACTACTCCTTTTATTATTGAACTCCATTTTACTTTTGCGAATCCTTTGAAAAAGTTTGCAATAGGATTTGTTTTAGGACCAGGTTTCATTTTTCCTAGTTTATTACCTGTCTCTTCAAGTCCAGCTGCTTGTTTTGTGACTAGGGATTGTGTTTTTCCTCCAAAGATACCCGATATTTTAGCTCCTAAACCTTTAGGTATCAATCCACCAAACAAGTTTTTTGCATGGCCTAGTGCTGGTAATGCTGAAGATACAGTTGCAAAAAGGCCTCCTGCTGCAGCTGCTCCTCCTAATAATGCTTGAGTAGTTCCTTCTGCTTCAGCATTTTGTTTTTTGAATGCTTCTAAGGACTTATTGTCTAAATTAACGCCTTTTTCTTTCGCTTGTAATATATTTAGTACTTCACCAGTAGATACTCCTAGAGAATCTGCCAATGCTTTTTGTTGTAGTACATTCATTGAGGTAAATTCATTTAAAGATCCTGCATTTTTTGCAATTTCTTTAATCATTGTATCTCTATCACCAACAAGTGCTGCTTGTCTTAATGCGTCAAGATTCAATTGTTTACCTATCATCATTTCAGCTTTCATTTCTGCCTGAATAGAACCTTGTACATCAAGTAATCTATCTCCGGCATTTACAACTGAACTTAAGCTTATTCCTAATTTTTTTGCATTTGCTGCAGCGCTTACTAATCCTTTTGCACCGTCTTTACCAAATCTCGCAAATTCAAGAGTATTGTCAGCAATTTCGGACATTAATGCACCTGGAGCTACTCCACTGGCCTTGGCTAGAGCTTTAACCTGTTCTTGCATTCCTCTAGCACCTTCATCTGTTCCGTCACTAACGAACTTCATGGCTTTTTGAAGTTTTGCGGCTTCAGCTGTTGCTATTCCATATTTTACATGTAATTCTCCTGCATGTGTGATGGCCATTGATGTAGCGTCATCTAGACTACCGTTTAGTGCAGTAATATCTTTTATTACACTTCTAGCTTCAGAACCAGATAGTGCAAAACCATACCTAAGCGCATTTGCTTGCGCAGATATTTGAGTCATACCAATCTTCATGGTATCTAATACACCATTTCCAGTGCCTAATTCTCTGGCTAACTTAGCTGATTCTACTGCGGTTATGGCCATTCCGGCAGTTACGGCCTTCATTAGGCCACTCATTGTAAAGATTTCGTCTGAAATACCTGCAGCTGTTAGAAGAGAGTCTTTTAGATTTGAAGTGTTTTCTTTTGTTCGATCATTTATGATCTTTAGACGATCTGCTTCTGATTTTCCGAATATGTCCTTCTCGTTTAGTTGCTTTACTTGTTCTTCTAATTGTACAGTTTGATCTTCCAGATACGTTAGAGACTCCTTGGAAATGAGTTTAGATTCCTCCTCAATTTTTGCAAGTTTATCGGTAATTTCGAATGTCTCAAGTGTTCCTTCAGCAATAGCTTGGGCCATCATGGCTCTGACGGCATCCAGGCTGGTCATCATCTTTAAAGAAGCATAGGCCTGTGAAGCTTCCTGAGATTCCTTCATCTTCATAGCTGTCATGCGAGTCTGATCATCAACCATAGTGGCTGCGATATTTGCATGTTGCTGCTCTATATCTCGAATTCCTTCGTTTATTGATCTGATGGAATTAAGAAGGCCTTCTTTTTCTTTTAAGTCGTCGTTTGCCATAGTAGTTTACAATTAGTCACTGTATTTAGGGTTTTTTCTATTCTTCATAGCCTTAATATATTTTTCAAGTGATTTTACGTCTTTTTCAGTACTCTTTTTAATTTTATCGAGCCTTTTCTGGAGCTCCGGCTGTTGAGCCAGAAGTCTTGCAAATTCTCTGTCTTCGACGTTTTTGGCAAGTTTTCTGAACCAGCTACCAACAAAGCTTTCTTCATTAACAGTTGAGCGAACTAATTCACGAATTTTTTTTCTTAGGGATTTTTCTTGTGACATGTCTTTTCCTCCTTGTTTAGTTATTCATATATAAATATAAAGGAGTGAACTTTTTTATGTCATAAGTTAAGGTTTTGATACAGATCCTCTAGCAAAATTGGGTACTTTTGGTGGACCTGAGGAAGATTTGCCACCTGATTTTTGTGATTTTTCCATTTCTTCAGCTTCTGCTTTAAGTTGTTCATCCAGAAGTCTAAAATAGTAGATACGTAAGTAGACAGGGAGCTCATATACGTCGCCAAAGTTAAAGCCCCCATTGCTATTATAGCAGAGTTGAAATATCTGTTTGTGTAGAATGGGTCTGTATTCAGACCCCAGGCCAAAAAAAGTTGACACCAAGAGGGATTGCTATATCCTTTTCTTGTCCAGTTATATCCGAAATAAATGTAAAGGTCATGTCAATATCGGGTGACACTTTTGCAATTTGTGCTCTAAATGATATAGTATCTCTAGATAAAAATTCATTGTCAACAAAATCTCTAATTACCTTAGGCGTTGAGTCTCCATCTACAGCTATTATCATGTGCTTAAGTCTTGTACTTAATTGTGTATCTACACCAGCTATTCCTCTAGTTCTAAAGTTTTTCTTTAAAGCTTTTACTTCTTCTGTAATTTTTCCTTCGTCACCATGAGTTAGTATTTTGAAGGTTATAGTTCGCTTAGATGTTGGTAATGTAAACTCAAATGCATTTTCAGTTCCAATTTCATCCCAATCAACGTCAGTATCTTCTAAAGCTTGTAAATCAATAGATGTTGATTGCTTTTCTCCTGGAGTGAATGGATCTTCTAATTCAACCTTATATTCTGCTCCGTAACCCATAACTCTTGCTGCTACCATTATTGCGTTTTTGTCTCCAATAAGAATGTCATCATAATTGACAGGAGTAATAATTAAAGCTTGTAATAATCTATCTAATACTACACCTTTCTGAATAAGATTTTGAGAAGTAAGAATATCTTCCTCTCTTGCAGTCATATATTTCATTTCTATTTGACCTGATACTAGAGGATGACCTTCTGGATATAATTTTCCTTTTGAAGGTAGATCTACTAATTCAGTTGGAAATTTATATGTTGTTTTTCCAGCTGTTTCTTTGATTTCATTAATTGATTTTGCGATAACTTGTTCTTTTATCTGCGCGTCGGTTTTGTTTGCCATAACTGTATACTCCTTGTTTTTATAACTTATTGTGTGTTGATATATGTATATATAAATATACGAGCAAACTAAAAAGAATAAAAAACTCCTAACTTATTTAAGCTAGGAGTTAATTAAAAATTTTAGTTGTAATATCTTAGAATTGTAGGATCCAATAATCACATTGTATAGACATTGCTATTTCATTATATGCATTAGTAGCTGTCCAATCTAATGTTCCGAAGTCTGCTTCTGTGATGAATGCACCTTTACCTGTCCATTCTTCAACTTTATCACCTACCGGTCCAAGTACATTGATTGTTACGTCCTTCTTATAGAAGTCTGCATAACCATCTCTACCTGTTACTGATTCGTGATGTAATCTTACCCACTCCATAACGGCCTGAGCTCCTGAAGGAACTACTGGGTCATACAATGTTAAGGCTACCACATCCCATTTAGATTTTCCTTTTACATATCTAGTAACGTTGATGTGCTCAAGTGTTACAGTTTCCTGCGTGATTTTTGGTCTTGCAGCTTTATGTATTAAGAAAGCAGGTATACCTTCAATATAAAATATATATCTATTTTGTTGTTTCGGCTCAAATGCCGTGAACATTGCTTCATTTGGATCGATTAAATTAGCCATTTACTATTCTCCTCTATTTGTATCTATTATATCTATTATATATAAATATCATCTATTCTAAATTTTATTCATCAAACGATGCACCAGTTGGCATAATATTAAAGTCTATGATGATAAATTCTGCTGCTTTTGCAGGTTGTAAGAATATTTCACCTTTCATTATGTTTCTGTCAATTATATCTGGAGTATTGTTTGTTTCATCCATAATAACTCTAAATGCGTAAAGACCTTGGTTTTGTTGAACTGACTCTAAGTAAGGGTTCACAATATTTAAGAATCTTTGTCTTGTTTGAGTTGTATTATTTTCAAATACAAGATATTTAGTTGCAGATGCGATAAATTTCTTAGCTGCAATTAATAATCTTCGTACGTTAATTCTGTCTAGAGCAGATGGTTTAGCTTGAAGCGTTTTTTGACCCCATACACAAACTCCAGTTCTTGGGAATACAGCGATTGGGTTAATTCTACCTTCATATAATT
>Ga0114997_10003686_pt1 | contig 11984 bp, 10 predicted proteins | sample ArcticOcean_MG_C_2_FD_87045 | JGI IMG/M metagenome (GOLD analysis project Ga0114997, IMG submission 87045) | Marine microbial communities from western Arctic Ocean - ArcticOcean_MG_CB4_136 | ecosystem: Environmental > Aquatic > Marine > Oceanic | place: Arctic Ocean: Canada Basin | collected... | reverse complement strand
TTGGTTGGCTCATCCATAATTAACACATCTGGATTTCCAAATAATGATTGGGCTAATAAAACTTTAACTTTTTGAACCCCATCTAATGTATTCATTAAATTACAATGAAAATTCTCTTTTATTCCAATGCTTGAAAGTAATGAAGCAGCTTCGTTTTCTGCGTTCCAACCGTTCATTTCTTCATATATAATTTGAAGCTCTCCTACTCTTATTCCATCAGAATCAGAGAAATCTTCCTTTAAATAAATATTCTCCATTTCTATTTTTATAGAAAATAATTCAACATTACCCCTTAATACAGTTTCTAATACACTATAATCATCAAATGAATTATGATTTTGTTCTAAAACAGACATTCTTTTTCCTAAATCAAGATTTACTGAACCTGAATTTGCTTGAATCTTTCCAGAAAGTATATTTAAAAGAGTTGATTTTCCTGACCCATTGGCTCCAATTATTCCATAACAATTTCCACTGGAAAAAGTAATATTTACTTCATCAAAAAGTGTTCTTTTTCCAAATTGAACAGAAAGGTTAGATGCTGATAACATTTTTTCTTCAAAAGTAACAAAATAGACAACTTCAACAATTTTTTTTTAACTTCCCGTTAAATATTTGCAATGAAATATTCCTACTATTTAATTTTTACAATTATTATTGGCTGTAATCTTTCTGATTCAAACAAAAAAATTTTTATTGGAGGACATATTATTAACCCATCTTCAAAGTATATAGCTTTATTTAACGGAGATAAGCTTATTGATTCATTAGATCTAGATTTAGATAATAAATTTATTTTAAAATATGATTCATTACCACCTGGAATATATAAATTAGAGCATCCTCCTCAGAATCAAACATTACTTATAGAGCCAGGAGACAGTATTTGGGTCAGAGTAAATACTAAAGACTTTGATTCTTCCATATCTTATTCTGGGATAGGGGCAGCTAAAAATAATTTTTTAATTGATACTTATCTTCAATTAAAGAATGAAACATCATTCTTGTCTTCAAAATACTCTTTTAATAGTGATGATTTTTCTTTTATCATCGACTCATTATTATTTGAAAAGAAAAAAAAATGGATGTCATTTGATTCTATTAATAATCTTTCGCCATTTGCTCAAAAAATAACACAATCCGCATATATCTATCCATATGCTAATAGAAGAGAAAGGTATGCATTAATAAGAGGGAATAACACTTTAAAGAAGAAAGATAGTATTAACTATTTTTCATTTCGAAAATATTTAAGTTTGGGTGAAGAAGATTTAAGTTTATTTGAACCATATATTAAATATATAATGAGCTATATAAGTAACCAGTCTCTTGATCAGGATGAATATTTTTCTTTAACAAAAGATAAAACTATTTTTAATATTCGCAGACTTAAAATAATTGATAAACAAATACCCTCATCAAAACTTAGGAGTACTTTGTTTAGGTCAGTTGCTTATCATGAATTAGTGAATTTTAAAAACCATAAATTTCATCAAGAATTTATAAATTTCTTCAATACTCTTGAAAATGGAGCAAAAAAACATGTTGATGAAATTATTAGTTTATATAAAGCAATAGAATTAATGCAACCCGGTAATACACTTCCAATAATCAAATTAGAGGATTCAAGTTTTGTTCAACAGAATAGCAGCTATATATTTAATGACAAATTAACCGTTATTTATTTTTGGTCACAAACACAAATCAATTATTTTAAGAATACATATGAATTAGTTTTAAAATATCAAAAAAAATTTCCAAATTACAGATTTGTAGGAATTTGTATTCAGCCATTAAATTCATTGGTTCTTGAATTTCAAGAAGAATTAAATATATCAACTAATAATCAATATTCAATGGTTGATTTTGAAAAAGGAAGCAAAAAATGGGTTTTAACTGTACTTAATAAAGGTATTATAATTGATGAAAGAGGAGTAATTAAAGAAGGATTTGGAGTTTTCACAGCTAAAAGTTTTGAAACAGATTTATTAAGGAATAGCAATTAAATTATAAGTTATTATTTTAAACTAATTTCCGCAGCAAAACTGTTAGTAATTAACAATAATTACCATGATAAATTCTAGGGATTACATTCAGAGTAAAGAAATGTGTTATTTGAAAAACTTTTATATTATAAATTATTTTATTTATTCATAATATTAATATGTCAATAATTATTCAACAGAAACATATAAGTGTTAAAGTATCGCTTGAAAGTTATTTTTATTTTAATACTTAATTTAACCTATGTGCTTTACTTTTAAGTTTACAAATGAATTCTATTTGACTAAATTATTACTCTAATTTCCTTTATTATAATCAGACAAAAATTGAGCTAAACCACTATCTGTAAGAGGGTGCTTTAGTAAACCGGTAATAGAGCTCAATGGGCCTGTCATAACATCTGCTCCAATTTTTGCACAGTCTATAACATGCATTGTATGTCTAATTGAAGCCGCAAGAATTTGAGTTTCAAAATCATAATTGTCATAGATGTCTCTAATTTCTTGAATCAAACTTAATCCGTCAGTAGATACATCATCCAAACGACCTATAAATGGAGAAACATATGTTGCTCCAGCTTTTGCAGCCAATAAGGCTTGACCTACCGAAAAAATTAAAGTACAATTTGTTTTTATTTCATTATCTGAAAAATATTTTAAAGCTTTAATTCCATCTTTTATAATTGGTATTTTAACTACTATTTGTGGATGTAAGTCAGCAAGAATTTCACCTTCCTTTATCATTCCATTAAAAGTTGTAGAAATTACTTCAGCAGAAACATCACCATCTACGAGTTCACATATATCAACATAATGTTTTAAAATGTTATCAGCTCCAGTAATTCCTTCTTTAGCCATCAATGATGGATTTGTAGTCACACCATCTAAAATACCTAATTCTTGTGCTTCTTTTATCTGTTCTATATTTGCAGTATCAATAAAAAATTTCATTTAACAATATTTTGATTAAAATTACAATTTATAAACCATGATTATAAGATATTCATAAATTTTTTGTGGCAAAATAAATTTTAAAAATAATGATGATTTTTCAATAAAAGAGCCAATATTGTAGTGAGGTTTAGGCTCTTTAAAATTTAGTATTTTAAGTGCTTCTTTCGCTATAATGTCTGGATTTTTTCCTAAATCAATATGATCATTTATAGTATCTAAAACCCTTTTATAATTCTTGTAATATGGAGAGTTGTTTTTTATAGGTGTATGAAATCTTCTTGAAGATATATCAGTTTTAAAGTCACCTGGAGCAATAGTTGATACTTTAATGTTAAAATCTTTAACCTCTATTCTAAGGGCTTCAGAGACTAAACTAAGTGCTCCTTTAGAAGCTGAGTAACCTCCTCTATACGGTAAGCCCATATAGCCACCAATTGAGGTGATATTGATGATTCTACCAAAATTATTGTGCCTCATAATTGGAAGTATTGATTGAATTAAGTTAATTGGACCAAAAAAATTTGTTTGAAAATTATTTTTTAATTCTATAATTGGAGTTTCTTCAATTGAACCAGTTAAACCTATCCCTGCGTTATTTATTAAAATATCTATTCTAGAATGTTTTTTTAAAATTTTTTTAAGAATGAAATTTATAGATTTTTCATCTGAAACATCTAATTTTAAAAGAGTAAATGAATAAGTTTCTATATATTTTACTGGATTTCTACTTGTACCATAAACAATATAGCCATTATTAGTAAGATTATTAGCAATAGATTTCCCTATACCTGAAGATGCTCCTGTTATTAATACTATTTTTTTCATTAAACTGATAAAAAAAGGGCAAGCGATCTATATCACACCGCTACAACCATATACCCTTGCTGCGTTCCCGCCCTGGGGGATTAAACAGGAGCTGGTTGTATAGGACTTGCCCATTTACAAATATAATACCCTAATGCTTTTATTACAATGAATTTATAATCTAAATTTATAAAGTATTTTAATTAAATATTTTTAAAATGAAATGGAGCTTTTTACTATTGTATTTACTTTTTCTCAAATCATGTATAAATGAAGAAAAAATATTTGATAAATTAATTATTGAATCTAAATCTAGAACCTATAAAATCGGAGATACTTTGAGTTTTTCAATTAAATCTATTGTTGATTATGATTCAATTAAATTTTTCATTGATAATACTATTATAAAAAGTCCTTACGTTTTTGAAAACAACATCTTAGGAGACAAAAAATTAATAGTTAATTTATTTAGAGATGGTAAGAAATATTCGCTTAGTGAATCCGTAAGGCTTTTAAGTTCTTCCCAACCTACTCTTTATAGTTATAAAATCCTTAATGAGTTCCCACATGATATAGAAGCTTATACTCAGGGTTTTGAGTTTTATAAAGGAAAACTTTATGAAAGCACTGGTATTAATGGGAAATCCAGTCTAAGAGAAGTTAATTTCAAAACTGGAGTAATAACGCGTATTAAAAAAATTGATAAACAATATTTTAGTGAAGGAATTTCTATAATTAATGATTCTATATATCAATTAACCTGGATGAATAATATTGGCTTTATATATGATTTAAAAAATTTCAACCTAATACGGTCCTTTGATTATCAAAATAGTAAAGAAGGATGGGGTTTATGTAATGATGGAAAAAATTTATACAAATCTGATGGATCCGAAAAAATATGGAAATTAGATTTATCAACCCTTAATGAGCTTTCATATATTCAAGCCACAACTAATAAAACAATACTTAAGAAACTAAATGAATTAGAATGGGTAAATGGAAAGATTTATGCTAATACATATCAATTTCAAAAGGAAGTAGTAGTAATAATAGACCCTTTGAGTGGAAAGGTTGAGGGTGTAATTGACTTCTCAGGTCTAAAACAGAAAGTTGATCAAATTGAATCCTTAAACGTTCTTAATGGAATTGCGTATAATTCAACTAGAAATTCATTTTTTATAACAGGTAAAAACTGGAGTAAGGTTTTTGAGGTTCAAATTATACAGAAATAATATATTCTACATTTTTTAAAAGAAATTAGAATTATTATTCAATAAAAAGTGGACGATCTTTCATTAATTGATGTACTTTTTTAGATACAGTTTTCAAAATAATATCATCATCATAATTAATAATAACCTGATCAATTAGATCTACTATTAATTTTACATCTTTTTCTTTCAAACCTCTTGTAGTAATTGCTGCAGTCCCAACTCTTATTCCTGAAGTAACAAAGGGTGATTTATCATCAAAGGGTACCATGTTTTTATTGACAGTAATATCAGCTTTAACTAAGGAGGATTCTGCTAATTTTCCAGTAATATTTTTATTTCTTAAATCTATTAACATCATGTGATTATCAGTTCCTCCTGAAATAATATTATAACCTTTTTTTATAAATGCTTCAGCCATTGCTTGAGAATTTGATTTTATTTGATTAGTATATATACTATAACTTTCTTTTAGACATTCTCCAAAAGCTATTGCCTTTGCTGCTATTACGTGTTCGAGTGGACCACCTTGATTACCTGGGAAAACAGCCATATCTAATAAAGAAGACATTTTACGCAAAGACCCATCTTTTAATCTTATTCCAAAAGGATTGTCAAAATCTTTCCCCATTAAAATTAGTCCTCCTCTAGGCCCTCTAAGCGTTTTGTGTGTAGTTGTGGTAATAACATCACAATATGGTATTGGGTTACTTAAAAGACCTGTAACTATTAGACCTGATGGATGTGAGATGTCAGCTAATAAAAATGCTCCAACCTTATCAGCGATAAATTTAAATTTTTTAAAATTAATATCTCTAGAATAAGCTGATGCTCCAGCAATAATTAATTTTGGTTTGACTTTTTCAGCAATTGATAAAATGTCATCATAATCTAACCTCCCTGTTTCTTTTTTAACACCGTAAAAATTTGCATCATATAGTTTACCCGAAAAATTCACAGGTGATCCATGGGTAAGATGACCTCCATGAGACAAATCAAACCCTAAAATTTTATCACCTGGCTTGATAAATGCATGAAAAACAGCTGTATTTGCTTGAGAGCCTGAGTGAGGTTGAACATTAGCATATTCAGCATTAAATAATTGTTTAGCTCTGTTTATAGCTATTTGTTCAATTTGATCAACAACCTCACAACCCCCATAATATCTTTTACCAGGATATCCTTCTGCATATTTATTTGTTAAAACAGATCCAGTAGCTTCCATAACAGATGGACTAGTAAAGTTTTCAGAAGCAATTAATTCTAAACTATTCAACTGTCTATCTTCTTCTTTTATAATTAAATCAAAAATTTCAGCATCTTTATGCATAATTTTTTTTTACTAAATTAAGCATTTGACTATTTATACAGTTAATATCAAACTAAATAAAAAAGAATTTATTAAAAGAAAAGTTAACAATTGACAAGAGATTGTTTTTTATACTTTTTATTCTATAAACTTATCACTTTCATACCCTTTCCAAAAATCAGTTTTAAATTCAGAAATAAATTTCGGAAGGACAATATTCTTTTCTTTAATATTATTAAATGAATCTTTAGAAATAATTTTTTCACTTAAAACTCTCACCTCATTAATAGATTTATTAGTGAAACTAGCATCAATATCCATTGAAATTTGATTTTGTTTTCTTCTTCCTTGAACATTTTTGTTTTTTTCAATAAATTTCAATGGTCTATTAAATATAATATTAGTATATGAATCAACATATAAATATCGTAATAAATACCTGTTTTCAGTTTTATAAAAAATCATTCTACCTGACTTTTTATAATTATCAACAGATATACCTAATAGCTTAAATTTAAATAACGATTCTTTATTTTGAAAATCGAATCTCATTAAAGCGTAATCATTTGAATTCACATAAAGAGTTCCATAGTATTTTTCATTGCGTTTTGGCTTAAAAGATATTACGTATGCTAAATTATTACCCAAATAAGACATTTCTAATAATTTAAACTCATAACGATTTGGTTTTTCAATCATATTAAAATCTGAATTTTTTTTATAGAATAAAGTATTATACAAAAAATTAAGGTTTTTTTTTCGATTTTCTGCAAATTCATTTTTTTTCTTTAAATCACGTTTATATGCATCGTGCTTCTTTTTTTTTAAAAAATCGGAATTTGTACTATCCACATTAAATTCTAGAGACTGTAAGTCTATATCTCTTTTAAAAAGTCCAGATTTAATTTTATAATAAGAATCTGATTTTAAATTTTTTTCTAAAGCTTTTTTTATCCTTTTTTGAAATGACTCTATAAAATCATCTTTACCATAAGTTTCTCTAGCTTTAATTAAGTTAATCTTATGATTTTCGTTATACAGGTCTTTATCAAAAAATGTTAAAACCTCCATTGAGTTTTTATTCTTCATTGGTAACAAAATTAGTAAACTGTCTATCAGTGATTTGTTTAATTTAGGTATTGATGATTTAAAATTATTTATTTTTAATTTTTTAATTTTTTGGAAATTATTTATACCGTGAAATAATCGAGCATGAGTGTAATTATCAGGGTAGTTTAAAATAATATTTTTTTTAACTAAGTAAATTATCTCTTTAGCTGAATATTTTTTATTAGTCATTATTACTTCATTTAACATAATTGGTTTTTGCTTAAGCCTTATAACTCTATTAATTGTTTCATCAAGGTTGAGCTTTCTAGCTTCATACCCTATATATGAGATGATTATTGAATCATTAACTCTGAAATGTTCATCAAACAAAAGAAACTCCCCCTTTTCATTAGAGATTAACCCTTCATTATTTGAAAAAATAATGCTAGCAAAAGGTATTGGTTTATTAGATAAAGAGTCTAAAATCTTTATTGTAATTTTTTGAGCATTTATAGAAAATAAAGAAAATAAAGAAAATAAAAAAAACACATTAAATCTAATACCCATAATAATTTTTATAATTTATTAGTTTTTATTTTTAAGTAAAGGCACAAATTTAAATTCACCAAAAGTTTCTTTATTAAATTCTTTATCAGAAATTCTAGTTAATCTTGTCATTATTTGAGAATTTTCACCTACTGGAATAACTAGTCTTCCTCCTATTTTTAATTGTTTCATTAAAGCTTTTGGAACTACTGGAGCTCCAGCAGTAACTAAAATAACGTCATAAGGAGCTTCTTGTTCAAAACCAAAATATCCATCACCAAAAATATTTTTTTTAATTCTATAACCTAAAACATTTAAAGTTTTTTTAGATTTTTTAAATAACTCATGTTGTCTTTCAATTGTATATATCTCAGATGAAATAAGTGAAAGTATTGCTGTTTGATAACCAGATCCAGTTCCAATCTCAAGAGTTTTATCCTTTTTTTTTAATTGAAGTAATTGAGTTTGAAATGCCACCGTATATGGCTGTGAAATTGTTTGATCTGCTTGAATCGGGTATGCTTTATCGGTATAGGCATGATCCTCTAGAGCTCTGTCCATGAAATAATGCCTTGGAACATCAATTAAAGATTTAATGACTTCTTGAGAAGTAATTCCTTTTTTTTTTAAAAAATCTACTAATTGTTTTCTTTGACCTTGATGTTTTGATGTATCTCTATATTCATTCATATTTATCAAATATAAATAAACGTCAAATTTAAATTGTATTAAAAAATTAGATTTATAAAGAATTGTACATTTGTTTTTATTATTTAAAACATGAGCTCTAAAATTAAAGCTGGCGTTATTGGCGCAGGTTATCTTGGTAAAATTCATCTAAGACTAATTAATGAAAGTAGTTTATATGATTTAATTGGATTTTACGATAATGACAAGAAAAGTTCTAAAAAATTATCTAAAGAATTTGGCTATACATTATTTAACTCTATCGAAGAACTCATCGAATCTTGTGAAATGATTGATATAATAACCCCTACTTCATCTCATTATGAAATCGCCTGTCAATGCATTAAGTCAAATAAGCATGTTTTTATTGAAAAACCCATTACAGATTCAGTTGAAAATGCAAATGAATTAGTTCGTTTAGCTGACATATATAAAATAAAAGGACAAGTTGGTCATGTTGAAAGATTTAACCCCGCTTTTATAGCTGTCAAAAATATAATTGAAAATCCTAAGTTTATAGAGACTCATCGTCTTGCTGAATTTAATCCTAGAGGAACTGATGTCCCTGTCGTTTTAGATCTTATGATACATGACATTGATATTATATTAAGTGTTGTTAAATCAAAAGTAATTACTATTTCAGCAGCTGGTATTTCAGTAATAAGTAAAACTCCTGATATTGCAAATGCAAGATTAGAATTTGAAAATGGTTGTGTAGCTAATTTAACAGCTAGTAGAATATCGCTTAAAAACATGCGTAAATCGAGGTTTTTCCAAAATAACGCCTATATATCAGTTGATTTTCTTTCAAAATCTGTTGAAGTTGTAAAAATGAAGGAGGCTCCAAGTAATCCAGAGGAATTTGCAATAATTCTTCAAAATGCAGAAGGTAAAAAAAAACAAATCTATTTTAACTCCCCTATTATAGGGAGTTCAAATGCGATTCTAGAAGAGCTTAATAGCTTTGCAGTTTCAATAAATAATAATCTTGAAACTCAAGTCACTTTTAAACAAGCTTCGGAAGCTTTGAGAATTGCTCACTTAATTATTAATTCTTTTTAAATTTAATTAATTGGAAATTAACAATGTTGCTGTTATAGGTGCTGGTACAATGGGAAATGGGATTGCTCATTGTTTTGCGCAACATAATTTTAAGGTTAACCTTATAGATGTTTCAAATATTATTTTAAATAATGCATTATTAAATATTAATTTAAATTTAAATAGACAATTAAAAAAAAATAAAATAAGTATTGATCTTAAAAAAAACACACTAAAAAGAATTACAAAACACATCAATATAGAAAACGGGCTTCAAAATGTTGATTTTGCCATTGAAGTTGTTTCAGAATCATTATTAGTTAAGAAAGATATTTTTAGAAAGATGGATGCTTATTCTCCAAAAAAAGCAATTTTAGCTTCTAATACATCATCAATATCAATATCAGAACTTGCTCTTTTTACTAGGCGAGAGTCAAAAGTAATTGGAATGCATTTCATGAACCCTGTGCCAATAATGGGTTTAATTGAAATAATAAAAGGATTAAAAACAAGTGATGAGACAATCACTAATATTGAATTACTTTCAAAGAAACTTAATAAAACTCCTTTAATTGTCAAAGATTCTCCAGGTTTTATTTCTAATCGAATTTTAATACCAATGATAAATGAAGCAATTGAAGCATTATCTCAAGGGGTTTCAGGAGTTTATGAAATTGATCAAATAATGAAATTAGGAATGGCTCATCCAATGGGACCCCTTAGATTAGCTGACCTTATAGGCTTAGATATATGTCTATCTATAATGAAAGTCCTTCATAAAGAATTTAAAAATGACAAATACAAACCATCACAATTGTTAATAAAAATGGTTAATGATTCGTATACAGGTATTAAAGCTGGAGTAGGATTCTATGATTATAGAATAAGTAGAAATAATCCATCAATTTCTCCTCAATTTAGAAATAAAAACATTTAAAGTGAATGATTATTTAATTTAAAATTTATGAGTATAACGAATAACTTATTGAATTTAAAAGACTCTTTACCAGATAATATTTCTCTAGTAGCCGTATCTAAAACAAAGCCCATAGATCAATTATATCAAGCTTATAATTCGGGACAAAAAATATTTGGTGAAAATAAAATTCAAGAAATGACAGCTAAATGGGAAGTGCTTCCTAAAGATATTGAATGGCATATGATTGGACATGTTCAGTCAAATAAGGTAAAATATATGGCTCCTTATGTATCAATGATTCATACTGTTGATAGTCTAAAATTATTAAAAGAGATAAATAAACAAGCTAGTAAAAACAATAGAATTATTGATTGCTTACTTCAAGTTCATATTAGTGATGATACAAAATTTGGTTTAGATGAAGTTGAATTGGAATTAATTATTAACACCTTAAAAAACATTCCTTTATCAAATATTGTTATCAGAGGTTTAATGGGTATGGCTACTTTCACCTCTGATCATAATCAAATTTTGAAAGAATTTAACACTATAAACTTGTTGTTTAAAAAATATAAATCATTTCACACTTCCTTTAATCAGCTTTCAATTGGAATGAGCGGAGACTACCTTATTGCTATTGAATCTGGTAGTACATTAATAAGAATAGGTAGTAAGGTTTTTGGTGAACGAAATTAATTTGAATGTACGCTATTATTGACATTGAGACAACTGGAGGGAAATTCAATGAAGAAGGTATTACTGAAATTGCAATTTATCGTTTCGATGGTTTAAAAATTAAGGACCAATTTTCAAGCTTAGTTAATCCTCTAAGGGAAATTCAACCTTTTGTTGAAAAGCTTACAGGAATTAATTCTAATATGCTTCGAAATGCTCCTAAGTTTTTTGAAGTTGCTAAAAGAATTGTTGAAATAACTAATGGATGTATTCTTGTAGCTCATAATGCAGTATTTGACTATAGAGTATTAAAAACTGAGTTTAGAAGGCTTGGATATGATTTTAATTCAAAATCAATTTGTACAGTATCACTTTCAAAAAAATTAATTCCTGATCTACCTTCTTACAAACTAGATAAGTTAGTTAAGTCTCTAGGTATTCCATTTTCTAATCACCATAGAGCTTCAAGTGACGCATTAGCTACACTTAAATTGTTTGAAATACTCCTCTCTAAGGACAGTGCAAAGAAAATAAATGCTACTTTTATTAAAGATTTAAATCCACTATTACCAAAACCTAAATATTTAGCTATATTAGATTTATTAGAGACTGAAATTGGAGTATATTACTTATATGATAATTTAGCCAATATTTTCTTTATTGGAAAAAGTAAAAATATCAAAAAAAGAGTTCTTAAGCATCTAACTAGTACTAATCAAAAAGATTTAAAAATACAGAAATTAATTTCTAAGGTAAAATATGACCCTACTGGTTCGGAATTG
>Ga0114997_10003684_pt1 | contig 11987 bp, 5 predicted proteins | sample ArcticOcean_MG_C_2_FD_87045 | JGI IMG/M metagenome (GOLD analysis project Ga0114997, IMG submission 87045) | Marine microbial communities from western Arctic Ocean - ArcticOcean_MG_CB4_136 | ecosystem: Environmental > Aquatic > Marine > Oceanic | place: Arctic Ocean: Canada Basin | collected... | reverse complement strand
CCACGTTCAAGTAAAATCTCAGTACCATCTTCATTTAGAACTCCACCACTAAAGGGAGAATCCCAATTTGTTACATCCGCACGAAAAGTATTTGCAAATGATATTGGTTTAGATTTCAGATAACTTTCAACTTCCATCATCATATCACCCAATAAAGACTCGGCTTCTCCTAGGCGTGTATCATCTTGGAGAATGTTATTGCCGGATGTTTGGTCTTCTAGTTGAATATAAAGAAATCCATCATACATAGATTGACCGGGCACATTCAAACTACCATAATCTGTTGATGGTTTAATAGTATATGTGTTTGTAGTGGGTGCTGATGTAACAGAATAATTTCTATTGAATTCTTGGCCGGATTCATCTCCAGTAAATTCAATCGTATCACCAGTTTCTAATCCATGTAATGTTTCTGTAACCACATACATTGAAGAATTGGTTCGTGATATAGACGAAATTTCTACATAATTTTCTAATTGGAGATTTGTTTCTGCTCCTACCTCCAACCGTGCATTCATCGCTTGCCACGGATGGTCTGCAGTATAAATTTCTAGTTCATTATTACTACCATAAGATTGAAATTGTACATTTATACTCGGAGTATTTGCATTGAATAGAGTAATGTTATGATATTTTCTTGCACCATCTGCTCTTTGAGAATCTACATTTCTTGCTCCCGAATCAAACATTTCTACTGAAATGCGACTACGTATAGCCAATTCTCCAAACATTATTAAGCCGGATGGGTGAATCAATCTTTTTACTGAATTACGATAATCGTTTACATCAAAATCGGTTTTTAGAACATAAGAAAATTGTTGATAGTACTTGTTATCTTGAATTTTTGGTACACCACTAAGTAATCCTTGTGTGTCAGTATAATATCCAGGATATGTTGCATAAGCACCAAGTCCTGCAGTAAGTTCGGCGTTTTGATCACCAGAGGTAGTTGTAAGAATTGGAACAGAAGAATATCCTGCACCAAAATCATAAACTTCTGCAGATTGAATTGCACCAATTGCAATAGCAGAAACTGTAATTACAGCATTATTACCTTTTGGTGAGGTATCCATTGAAACTGCATTGGCTGCGGCTAGCCATATAGATGCAACTGGCATTGCTCTAAGTGCACCAGCTGGAGAAGTTACTGCTGTATCTTCTGGTAAAGTATAACAGTAAGTAGTATTATTTGCACCTATGACATCAATGTGGAATATACCATTAAAGATAGCAGTTCCAGATCCAGAAATTTTAACCTTATCTCCTGATCTTAAATAGTGTCCGGATTCTGTTACCTCAACCGTTCTATTTCCTGTACCACCGGCCAACATTGTAATGGCGCGGTTTGTGCCCCACGTTAAAGCGGGATTATAACTGATTGAATATGCCTGTGCTGAACCTATAGTTTTATTATCTAATACTGAGAATGATGTGGCGTTAGTATATCCTGTAATTGTTGAAGTTGCATCATCTGCATAGGTAATAGTTCCACGAACAAAATCATTTGGAAATACAGTACCTACTCCTGTAACAGTATTTCCCGATTGAGTAATAGTTCCTGTAATATATGTGGAAACAGAATTACTATATGCAGTAACACGTTCTCCTGTTGTGGCTTCTGTATAGATTCTTCCTTCTGTTGTAGATGTTCCACTATAAGCAGAATCTGTATCTGGAATACCATCATCACGAAGTATTGCATCACCCGGAGTTGAATCGGTTGTCCCATTTTCTTGTGATAAATGTTCTACACTAGTTTCTATTAAAAAGCAGCCACCACCTCCAGCCGCAGATCCAAGACCAGAATGAGGACCTTGGCCAGGAATAATATCTTCTAATAAAAGTTTTTCATTTGAATAACGATCATTATGAAAATCCTTTTCTTCTAATAATATAGCCTCTAGAACACCACAAAAATCTTGAGCAGTAGTCATATCCACTCTCAAGGTTGTATTACCATTAGCAATGTATGGATTACCAGAGGGTAGAGTACTCTTGTCTATAAAATCAAGAACTCTTCCTCTTGCAGTATAGTCATCATTATAGAGTAAAGTATTCCTTGTGAAGTTATTCGCAAGAGCCATGTACGAAAGAGAATAGGTTTGCTTATCGGGAAAATCTCCCGTATTATATCCAAAAACTTTCTCTGTAGACACTCTAATAACAGAAGAATTGGTAATTGCGGTTATAGTATCTGTAACTCCATTTGCGTATGTAAGTGTAAGTAATCCAGAATTTGCATCCGGAAATGCTTCTTCACTATCTAAGGTGACTACATTACCATCTTGTGCAATTGTTCCAGCAGCAAAGAAATGTAAATTTATATTAAGTAATGAGTTAGGAGCACCCACTACATCTAATGCATTTCCTAAAGTTGGAGTATAACTATTAGCAACACTAACAGGGGGTGATGTTTCATATTGACCCCCTCCTGATGTAAGAACAAATGTATCAATCGCTCCAACAGTAACAGAAGTCATATTGAGTGCGCCATTACAAATAAGAACTGGATCGGCCGTTGCACCATGAGCATCGACCATAGTAAAAGTGGCGGTTGTTACAGGGGCGGGAGTATTACCAGCTTGAAAGGTAACACCATTATGCATATTATGTGCATCTATACCTGATCCTGCGGCCGCAGCTCCTAATTTAGTAAATTTAGAATCATATACTATGATATTATCATTATTAACAAAATTCTGTACAGTCAAGGCATCTATATCTGAATCTCGATAATAAGAACCAACTGAATATAAAAATGCAGTTGTATTAGCACTAATAATTGTACCCCAATAAGTATTACTTGCATAATCAACGCTGAAGGTTTGATCTGCTCCAATCGTATGAGTATCCCTAACTATTAAAACAGTATTACTGGAAAAGCCTGTGACAATATTAGTATTAGCATTTGCATAAGTAAGTTTACCACCAATAATATCTAATTTTTCATTCTCGGAGAGACCCGATGAAAGAGTAACAGTTTTTACTGATTGTGTAAGGGTTACACCTGATGTGTTTACACTTACTTGTTTCGCAATTCTATCTCCGGCTAATATATGTGTAGTAGCATTATAGCCACCTGTAGAACCATAAAGTTTTGCGGTGTTTGTTTTAATCCCTGCAGAAAATATTAGAGAAGAATTACCAAACAAATGAGTATTAGCGGCGTGTCCAATAAATGTCGATGAATAATCTGAAGCATTTATCTCTTTCAATTGGAATTGAGATATGAGATCTGTATTTCTTAAGATATCACCAGTAGAAATAATGGTTGCAACGTGTCCTGCGGCTCCACTTCCACCGGTTCCATCATTAATAAAAGAAACTTGATCTCCTACAGCATATCCATCTCCAGAATCTATAATATCAATACCTTCAACAACAGAATCTAAAATAGATGAAACTCTTGCACGTGCACCTGAACCACCACCACCATTAACATGAATTTCATCACCTATTACATAATTGGTTCCACCAACAACGACAGAAACAGTTTGTAAAATTCCTGATGTGGTTGCTGTTGCATATAATCCATTTGAATCAATTTCAGATGTAATTATTTCATCTGGTTGAAAATACCATAATCCGCCTGCAACAACGCCCTGCACAACATCTGATAATGTTAATTCAGTAACTTCAAGAGCTCCCGCAAAAGAAGTAAGTTGTCTTTCCACCATAGCGGTACACTTAGAATCTGCACCTGTAATTCTTCTACCAGTAAATAACTTAAGATTAGTTGCACCAGATGTTATAATTTTAATTGATTTATCAAGTGCCCATATTCCATCAGACAATCTTAATAAATCTGATTTGGGATAATAAAATTCTATATCCTCTTTATTAAACAATGATTGAAATAACCAACTAAAAGAAGCTTCATTTCCTTTTGCTCGATAGACCTGTTTCATTCTTTTAAGAAGTTGTCGTCTATCAGTAACCGTTGTCTTTGGGAGATTTGTATAAAATTCTTTTTTCCATGCATCATCAATAAGACCAATAGATGTAGTATCAATATCTTGGTCTAAAGATAATTCTCTTATTGCTGCGGCAGGGGCCTTTGAACGAAAAGAATCTACTGAGCCTGAGGGGAATATTCCATCAACAACACCATTTGATAAAGTACCGTATGAGCCGTAAACACTACCTGTAAGTTTTTCTCCATATTCAAACCCTGCTACGCTAGAAGATTTTACAAAAGCAATAGTATTACCTTTTGTACCAGAAACAACTGCGGTTGCTCCACTTGTATTACCTGTAAGGGTTTCTCCAAGTGAGAACATGAGATTTGCATTGCCGGCCGTATCTCGTTCTGATTCCATTTGAATACGTGCACCATTTTCTTCAAATAGAAAATAACTTGTGCCATCTGATTCATCTTCAGATGCTATCTTGCCTTCATCAAATGTAAATGTAGAACCAAAATAAAGTTGGTGGGATTCCATAAATTCATAGTATTTTTCTATGAATTTTTTGAACTTCGGATGTTGGTCGTTTATAAACTCTGGTAACTGAGTTTCCAATAAAACAGATACATCTTTTTTATCTTTGACTACAGCCACGTTTAATATCCGGTTGAGAGGGTTGTACCATCAGTAGTTGCTAAAGTGCCTTCCACATACGTACCTGTTCCAGCATCATCCAACATAGTAATAGTAATATCATCTGCTTCGATTAAGATAATTTGTTCTCTAAGAGGATTAACATCTGATGAAGATGGTGTAACAAAAAACTCTAATGATGTAGTATTTCCAGTAGTTTCAGAACCTACAGAGATTGGTTTATAATCTTTGAGTTCCATTTTTCCGGTGAGGTAAGTCATTGTTCCTACATTATTATCAACAATGATTCGCTGTTCTCCTGAAGTTCTATAAACTTCAAGAATTCCATTATTATCTTGTAATCTACATTCATCCCATAATGTATTTGCAGAATCGTGATATCCAAATTTTCCACTAGTTACTGCGCCCCAAAAAGTATTTGAGGGGTGATAGACTTGATTAGAAAATGGTAGAATATAGGCTCCACTCTTTCCTAATAATGGATAAAGATATCTTTTTAGTTGTAGAGAAGTTTGATTACTTTTAACGGAAATTTCCGCCTCATCAATTGCCTGAATTAACTTTGAATATCTAAATCCTTTGTCAAAGTTTTTTAAATTAGTATTTCCAAAATCTGTAACTGCGGAGGTTACTGTTGATTTAAGTACTGAAGCACTATTTGTAGTTTTGCCGGAATCATATTTAACTGTACTGCCAATTTTCAAATACATATAATCTGGATCTACAACTTCTGGAGTAATTCCAACAATATTTCTTTTTGCTAATATTTCATCTCGAACATACTTTTTAGAAGATTCTGAAAGAACTGTTCCGGATGTTGGTTTAATAGCTACATAAACTTTTCCATAAATTGGGGGATCTGCATCTTCTCCACCCCAAGCAACAACTGCTTGTGCATCGCCATAATCTCTTTTTATTAAGGCTACATAGTCATGAATTGTGACACATCTATTTTGTGCATCAAAATTTTTAGGTGCATTAAATTTAATTTCTTCAATATCTGCAGGCTCTGCTCCTCCTGATGCAAAAGATGTGGTTTCTATTTTTACATTAGAGTATCCACCAACATCAGTCACAACCGAAAATGCTCTCGCGCCATTAGTTATATCAGCATCACATGTTAAACTTGATAATATAACAATATTCCCATTAGCTAATGTTTTTCCCAATATACCATCACCAAATTGAACTTCAAATTTTCCATCTTCTACTTCATCTATAAAATAAACTGTTGAACTAGAATTTACGGTGGTGATATCAGTAGCTTCAATATATACTACTGTTTCAGAATCAGTAGCAGAATTTTGAATAGAAACTTGCAAAGTACTTATATCTGTATTTGCATTAGGAAGAATAAATTTTTGATCAGGATCACCTGTATTTGCTGTATATCTAAATGTCGTAGGTATTCCCTGGTTGAGATCTATGCTGGATACTGTATAAACACCATTTGCATTAACGTTTACTGAATGAGAATTAGAACTACACCAAATATATGTTACACCATCTACTTCTCCCTGAAATTGTGTATTTTTGGGAATGCTTATGGTAGAGGGATTACCAGTTGGAGTAATAGTAAGTGTAACTGCAGCCAATGATCCTTGTGCTGAGCGGGGCCGATATCCAAGATGTTTTGCTCTTGCTACAACAGAATTTCTAAGAGAAGCTGAATCTAAGAACATCTCATTAGCAATCATATTTGCATAATATGAATTATAATGTGTATTATATGCCATTATGTCAAGGAGAACATCAAAAGAAGATCCCTTAAAATTATATCCTACAAAATCAGTCTGACTTGTTAAAAATCCTGTGAGATTTTCTTTGATTTTCGTGAAGTCTAATTCTGATATATTGAGTTTACCGTCTAAACTTGCCATGTGATATCTATGTCCTCTCCAAATAGACTTCTAGTGTCGTTTCTTGTATATCATTATCTGGTAAATAAATTATAATCACTTCATATGCGTTTTCATCTTGTTTCGCTTTTACGGTTATATTCGCTATCTTCGCTCTAGGTTCGTATTTTTCTATAGTATATCTAATTGTCTTTTCTAACCTAGAAGTTGTAAGCTGACTGAAATTTTCAAATAAAAGAATCCCAATACCACTATCTACGTTTGGTTGAAATAATCTTTCATTTGCTTGCGTACTTAATAGGTTTCTTATAGACCTACTAATAGCTGTTGATTTTTTGATAGTAGACAAATCTCCATGAGATGGATGTTTTGTAAAATCCATGTCAAAATCAACGTAATCTTTTCCGTATGTAGTAGCCATATCTTGCTCTTAATATTTAGTTAAATTAAAATAATAGTGAACCTAGTTTCTCTACAGGGCTTTTAACTAAGAAGACCCAATACTAGTGCTAATAAATCTATTGGATTTTTACTGCCCCCTCCAGCAATAAGTTTATCACCTTCTGTACCAACAAATAATATTCCTGCAGCGTATCCCAAATCTGGAATTCCTGTTGCAGTAGACAGCTGTTGTTTTATTCCTTCATTTCCATCAGGTTGATTTGGAATGTAGAGGGCATATACACCTTGTGATGGTAATGTTATTTGAAAGAATTTTAAAAACTCGTCAATAAGCTTAATCATATATTCCAAAAATGCCTCAACTTGTTTAATCATGTCTATCATGTCTTGAACAAAAGAGGCGGAATCTGAAATCATCCCCTTTAATTGTAATACAAAATTTTCTAATAATTGAAAAAATTCGCCCCAGCCAGGAACAATATCTTTGATTTGAATTCCTCCAAAATCGGGCGGGGTTGACTCTGGAAGAACCATTAACTTTTCCATTGCAACTATTGCTACCTTTGGATATATCCTTAGTTCTTTTGGTAATTCTGTAGTATCTCCACCCTTCATAACATAATTAGGAAATACATCATCTCCTGTTGATCCTGAAGTTCCTCTTTCTTCCATCTCTACAACCATATCACCAGATATCCAGGGGTTCAGTCCATCAAGATTTCTAATTGGACTTATGACTACTTCCATATCAATCCATCTTTCAATTTCATTCATATTAAAATCTGTCATAACAGTTGTTATCATTCCCACATCATCTGTTTTTGCTACCGCTTTTCTTCCTACCATAGGCGTAGGAACTACAGAGCCTTCAACAATCTCCTTAATTTTCCCTAAACTCAAATATTTTTGTCCTCCTATAACATCACCCACTATAAACGATTGATACTTAGTATCAACTTGAGTCAGTTTAACTGTTACATCATTTGGAGTAATAATCTCTGTTAATGCATCTAATAAATTTTTACCAGTAGATGATGAAAATTCAGGAATATCGGAAAACATTTGAGAGAATTTATTAAAAACATCAATAAATTCGTTAAAATTTCCAGAGGCAATAATAATCGCTATTGCTCCAGAACCACCCGCGTATTCTGTATTTCCTAAAATATTGGGTTTACCTGGAGTAACTTTATTATTAAGAGCCTTTCTTGCTGCCACATAATTTTTAACTGTTGAACCATCTTCACTAGCTTTACCCATATCAAATAGTTCTAATCCAAAATCTATCTTAGGGTCCCATCCTGTATAAGCATTACCATCAACATCATATACTAATTCTCCCGCTTTCGGTGCCGCGGAAGGCTCTCCCACTAATTTATATCTAGGAACATCACCCTCATCATCAAATGCTTTTGTAAATTCTTTAATTACTTCTTTTGTTGTAAATGTAGGGAACTTACTTACTCCCCCGTCATCAGAACTCCTAAGAGGATCTACTAATGGATTTGAACTATCATATCCACCAGGAATCAGTTTTCTGGGAGAGGCTAAATGTGGTTTAGCATCGTCTGAATTTATCTTTGCTAGTGTGGGAGTGGAATTCCAAACTCCATCAGTCTTGTCTGACCAATTTCCACTACCGTCTTTATATGACCATATTAAATCTCCAGCCTGATTTCTTAATTGTTCAAAACCATAATTATATTTTTGTGTTGGCGATACATTCCCTTCATAATAAGGATCAACATATAAGTACCAATAACCAGCCTCTTTTAAATCTTGAATTTGTTTAAGTACTTCATCTGCTAAAGCCTCCAATGCTATTAAAAGGGGATTAATATTTTGTAACATTGCTAAAAGTTTAACCACTTCCATTCCAGCACTAGCAAGACTAAGAGTACTTTTAACAGTATCTGCAAGAGCGGAAGCTGCATTCGCTAACGTAGCAATATCCCCCGCCTTCGCAATTTGATGGGGTTTCCATTCAGCTTTCGCTGTTAATAGTGCAGTAAACTCAGCCATTTTGTTTTTCCTTTTCAGCTTTCTTAATCTTTGCCCTTAATACATTTTCCCAGCTTTCTCTCTTTACTTCCATGATCTCTGAATACATTCCAGCAAGTTTTTTAGTATTTTCTAACAACTTCTTAATATCATCTCTTCTTATTTCTGCTTCATGCCAATTATTTTCTTCAGCCATTAGCTATACTCCTTTGCTCTACCATTAAGAATTTCATATTTGTTTCTAGCCGATTTTACTAAATCTACTAATTGACCTAAACTCTGAATATCTTGTATTAATTGCGTCATCATTTTAAGATCTTTTCCTAGTAAATAATTGCAATTATTATAAAGTGATCTACCATAAGGAACTTGACCATTAGTAGTATTTGCCGTTGGAACTGCTGACACATAAACTGCCGGGAATGATCCTCTTACGGTGGCCGGAGTTCCTGCGCGAGTCGGCACACCAATACGAGTATCTATTTCTGTAACTCTCTTTCCACAATTAGTACCAAATGTTCCTACCTCAGTATGAAAAGCTGCCCATGAAGTATTCGAATAAGTTATAAGTGTTCCTTTTCCAGAATTACCATTGCCAGCTCCTGTTCTGCTTTGGCCAGAAAGAGTATTACGAAAAGTTGTCAATGATGTTGATAACGTTGCCAAATCTGCATCTGGTTCTGTAGCCAAATAAGTATCAAAGGCCGCATCAGTTATTCCACTACCCCCAGCTTGTGCTCCTGTAACAATCGGATCACGAAACGCATCAATTCCTTGTAAGTCATCTACTGTATCACGTATAAATTGTACATCGGCATTCATTGTAGAGTTTGCTGTACCCCCCGCTTCATATATGTGTTTCTGTGCAAAATTATATCGACACGGAAATGTGGTTGTAGTTGTAGCAATGGTGCCCGTCCAATTAGATCCTGAAGTAACTGTAACAGACGACCAATATATTCTATTAACATAAATGTAATTATTTGTTGCAAGTGTATAATAATTACCTATGGTTGCACCTTCAGTAGGCGCAGATGATATTCCACTTGTAGAAGGTAATGTTGTATTATCATCTGCTGGTATATCACCCGTATCCCCCACACCAACCGAAACTCCATCACAAGAAACGGATGTTCCCTGCACTCTGGTTATAGTAGATGATAGGCCAGTTTTAACAACAGCAGTAGGAGGTTCTGCTGCATTAGGCATAGTATGTGTAGTGCCTATTGTAACCGTACCACAAGTATACTGTGAAGTACTTGGTAATTCATAATAGAATTTTTCAGCGCTGTCAGTTAGATATCTGTGTTCTGGTGCTAGTGATGCCATTTCATCAAATGGAACAACTGCCTTACTTCTTTTTAGATCAAATCTAATATATCTTCCAGAAGGAATATCATCTTCGCCTAATCCTGCGGGTTGTGTTCCTACAATTTCACCACTATCTACTTCATACGCCTTATGTGTTCCTCCTATAGCCGGAAAGAATGGATTTTTTTCTATGTAAGGATATAAAGTTTCATTGAATTCCTTTCCTGTAGAATTCCAATCACCTCTTGCACTTTTTGTTAAATCATTCGTTGCATTAGATGATCCATTATCTGGATCAAAAAAAGCAAGTAAACCAACAAATTGAGAAGTATTTGCAATTAATAAAGCATCTGGTCCTGCATCTGCTCCACTATAATCACCCGCATCATCACCAACCGGCTTCCAATCTGAATTTGTTACTAATCCTTCCGCCACTACTTCTACTTGACAAAAGATATCATGGGCCTGATAACCAAATGGTACACTATTTACAGTAAGAGTAACCGTTCCAGTTGTTGTTGCAGTCCCTGTATTACTAAGTCTGATTTTACTATCCGCACCTTTTATTCCAGCTATTGTCACATTATCATCTGGAATTCCTGTACCACTAATCACATCACCATATTTGATTTTACCAAGATCGGTGTCTGATATTCCTGTTACTTCTATACTATTTACTGTAGTTGTGCCGATGATAGTAAACGTGTTCACATGATCAGTATGTCTCTTTAAATAAAACTTTTGTCCGAATGCCGCGCCTAATGGAGTATAAGCAGTATTACTGCCTGCCTCCAAATGATCTTGTAAAGACATAGTAGTTAATTCATTATACAGTCCTTCACTTTGTATTCCTGCACTAGCAATATTCGCTTTAGCATAATTCTCGTTCCATGTTCCTGCCTCACTTCCTACATCATCTCCCCAAGCAATTGCATTACCAAACGCGGTATCACTATCTGGTGTAGAATATGGAGTAATGCTATCATTAATGTCTATTAATTCTCCATCTACTCTTGACCGGACTAGATAATAATCCCGAACATCAGTACTAAATGTATTACTACCTTGTGTTTGTGTTCCAGCCAAACTAGTTAAATTGATAGTATATGTTTCACCAATATCGGAAGCCTTAATTCCCATAAAAGATGTATTAGGTTCTGTAAGAAGCAAAGCACCATTTACTGTTTCATAGGCCGGAAAAGTAAATTTCTTAAAAGAAGTTTTTAAGTCTCTGGCACCATAACATATTGCACGTTGTTGTGCAAGAGTTTCACATATTTGTGCAAGCGAATAATCTCCTGTTGAAGAGGTGAATTTTTCACATAATGCATTTAATCGTGTTTGTGCAAATTCTCTTGATAACGTAACAGAATCAAGAATTCCAGTACGTGAAGATAAATGAGTAGCGGGACTATCCTCCAACTCTTTTCTTACATCAATTATTTTTTTATCAATTGCTCCTGCCATTGTAATCCTACGATAAAGGTCCTGAAAATGGTATTGGTGGTGCCCCTGGGATTAACCCACTTACTACCCACGTTTTTGTCCATGTATCTAATATGTCTGCCAACTCTTTTGAAAAATTCATTCCTGATGCTTGTGGTGCAGAAAATAATTGTATCAATTGTGGTGTATGAGTAGGTGCCACAACGGGTGGTCCTATTTGATTTGTAGACAAATATGTTGCTGCCATAGATGTTAATGTTGATGCTATCTGAGAACCTATTGCTGCACCGGCCGGTAATTGTGATGCAAAGACTTGGCCGATTGACATTCCGGTTGGAGTATCTATTACATTTGTTGTGGGAAATCCCCCTGCATTCATTCCCATTTTTAAATAATTAGCAAATGCTTT
>Ga0114997_10003681_pt1 | contig 11991 bp, 6 predicted proteins | sample ArcticOcean_MG_C_2_FD_87045 | JGI IMG/M metagenome (GOLD analysis project Ga0114997, IMG submission 87045) | Marine microbial communities from western Arctic Ocean - ArcticOcean_MG_CB4_136 | ecosystem: Environmental > Aquatic > Marine > Oceanic | place: Arctic Ocean: Canada Basin | collected... | reverse complement strand
GCTGCAAGGAAACCCATGTCTGCAATACCATCTGCACCCATTATTGGGAAAGGACAGTCTGCTGAACATACTGGCGAGGTTGCACCCTCAAGACCTTGAAGTGCTATTTCCTCAAGGAGATTAGCTCCATCAGTTGCATAAGTCACTGTTATTAAACTGTCACAACCGGCGGCTGCGAGCAGTCCAACTTGAGTACTGAAATCAGTTGTATCATCATCATAAGCGATGTCTACACACATCTCAGTAACACCAGCGGCTGCATATGCCATTTTAACTACGCCAGCTAAACCTGCACCGTAATCATTGGACATATAGATTAATCCTGGGTTCTGCCAACCGTGTGCTCCAGCCATAGTGGCCATAGCTACACCTTGTTGAGCATCACTTGGGACAACACGGAACAAGAAATCTCCATCATCAGCCATTGTAACTGCTGGTGAAGTTGAAGCATAGGATACCATTGCTAATCCGGCTTCAGTTGCTATTGGTTGCGCTCCAAGAGTTGCACCTGAACATGCTGCTCCTGCAATACCCACGACATCTGAATCGACCAGAGTCTGAGCTGCTGAAGCGGCTATAGTTCCGTCACAACCTGAATCTTGCTCTACCAAAGAGAAGTGATAATCTGTTTGCCCATCATTAAGGTTATCAATTGCTAATTCTGCTGCATCTGTAAAAGCTGGAGCATAAACTGCTATTGGACCTGTCATTGGGTTAAGCATTCCTATCTTAACTTCAACTGTATCATCTGCTGCCGCTCGAGCGACTGGACCTACACCTATCATTGGCATCAAAGTTGTTACCAAAAGGGCGAAAGTCACTGCTATCGTTAATATCTTACTTGCGTTCATAAGCATTCACACCAGTTAAACATAAAAGAGGGGCGTTAAAAGGGTTCATATCCTATGCGTAGGATAAGGAAATAACTGTTTTTTTATTATTAACAACTCTGCCTAATAACAGGAATATCATTAATTAACCACATTAATTTGCTTACTCAAAACTGAGTAACTAAAATGTCAAATGAAAGTGTAAAAACTGCCCCAAAATTTGTTTATAATTGTGTAAGATGTGGACAATATTGCTCTCAAGTAGAAAAAGTACCAGTTTCTTTTCAAGATATTTCTAGATGGAGAAAAAACGGAATATTAAATGGCTTAGTTCAAAATATAGGAATGGATATGGCTGGAGGCTTTCCTCAATTAGTACTAGAGAATAAAGAAGGTGCAAAAGGATGTCCAATGTACGATTCCGAAAATAAGATATGCCAAATACACCATGACATGCCTCTTAACTGTCAAGCATATCCTCTAAGTTATAACGGAAGTAAATATTTTGTAAGTGATAAAGCTTGTCAAGGATTGGGAGAAGGAAGCATGGATGCTCAACAATTAAGAACTCAACGAGATGCGGCAATGGATGATTATGAAGCTAGAGTAGAAAGTAATGCACTCGTACCAATGCTTTACAGTATAATAATGGGTGATTTAGTTGATCAATCTAAGAAATCGATGGAACACATGACTGAAGAACAAAAAAGTCAACTCCAAGACATCATAAAGGAGGAAAAAGACTGAAACCAACTTTACTCTCCGCATTAAAATTCCTAGCCTTGCAAGGTGGAATTAGACACTCGGTACACATATCGTCAATCAAATTATCTAAAAATTTGGGAATTAGTCAACAATCTGCATCGAGATATCTCATCGAACTAGTAGATGAAGGTTATTTGGATAGAAGATTGGCACAAGGTGGACAAGTCGTCACTATACTTGAAGATGGAATTATAGCATTAAGAAAAGAATTTTCAGAATATAGTTTAATGTTTGGAACTCAAAAAAATATTGAAATGAAAGGGACTCTAGAAACGGGACTTGGCGAAGGCGGGTACTATATTTCTAAAAAAGGATATATGCGCCAATTTCAAGAAAAACTTGGTTGGGAACCCTTTGAAGGAACATTTAATTTAAGATTAAATGAAGATGAAATACCTAAAATTGAAGCTATGCGAGCTGCTGAGGGAATGCTAATTAATGGATTCGAACAAGAAGGAAGAACTTTTGGAAAAGCTTGGGTATTCAAATGCACTCTCAATAATAGAAATATAACTGTTGAAGATTGTGCTATTATTTCACCTAAAAGAACTCACTACAAAAGAGTTGTAGAAGTAATTTCTCCAATTTTTCTTAGAAAGAAGTTTAATACTAAAGATGGTGAAAATTTTAAAATATGCGTAAACTTGGGAGATATTTAAAATAGAATGGACCGGATGCACGTTACAGGAGATATCTTATGAATCCTTTTCATGATTATTATGGCATTCCGTGGTATGCTATTCTCGGATTATGGTCACTAATTGCAGTAGGTTCACACGTTTATCAAGTTGGTTTCATCGTAAAATTAATAAAACTAGGGAAAAATGATGATCGATTTAATTCCTGGAAACAGAGATCAAAAGAATTTCTAACAGACTGGCTAGGACAAAGAAAAGTAGTTCAAGACAAACTGGCTGGATATGCGCATGCTTTGATTTTTTGGGGATTCCTAATGCTTGTCAGTGATGTAATAGACTTAGGAACTGGAGGATTATTTGCCAAGTTCCTTGAAAAGATATATTTAGTAAACATATGGAATCTTATTGTTGATTTGGGATATACAATGGCTGGAGTTGGAATTCTAGTCGCACTTTACCGTAGACTCATTGTAAGGCCTGAAAAACTTAAGGGAACCAGTATGGAAGGAGTACTCATCCTATTTGCAATTCTAGGAATTGTATTGACTGCATTCATTGTAGAAGCAGGATACATGATTGGAGAAAACATACACTATAACAATTGGGAACCGGTTGGAGTACTTTTCGCTAAGCAAATGGAAAGTATCAATGCCGAAAGTCTTGCAACAATAATAGATGCGAGTTATTGGATACACATGATCCTGATAGGATTATTTTTAATCGAGATACCTCAAACCAAGCATTCACATTTGATAGGAACTATCCCTAACGTAATGTTCCAAGACCATGAACCAATGGGAACTATGCTCCCTTTGCAAACTGATGACAATAATATGGCAGTTAAAACTGATGATTTAGACTTTGATAATTTAACATTAGGAGTAAATAAATTCACCGATTTTACATGGAGACAGTTATCAGATGGATGGGCCTGTACGGCCTGCGCTCGATGTCAAGATGTATGTCCCGCATATAACAGTGGAAAAGCATTGAATCCCATGCAAATTATTATGGATATCAAAAATTATGGTAAAGAACACGGAACTTCCCTTCTATCAGGTAATACACCTGAAGAAAACATTGTTGAAAGATTCAGCCCCGATGCTATTTGGGCATGTACTACTTGTTATGCCTGTGTAGAGGCATGTCCGGTACACATAGAGCATGTGCCAAAACTTACAGATACAAGAAGACATTTGGTTATGGAAGCTGCTGAATTTCCAGAAGAACTACAAAACTTATTCAATAACTTAGAACGTAATTCAAACCCTTGGGGTTTAGGTGCACACACAAGAGCACATTGGGCTGAAGGATTAGACATCAAAATTGGTGAACCTGCCGAATATTTATTCTATGTAGGATGTGCCGGTTCTTTCGACGATAGGAATAAAAAGGTATCAATCGCAACTGCTAAACTTTTGAAAGAAGCTGGCGTTGATTTTTCCATACTAGGAGAGATGGAAGTTTGTAATGGTGATCCTGCAAGAAGAGCAGGTAATGAATTTTTGTTTCAGATGCTGGCCGAAATGAATGTAGAAACAATGAACTCATTAGGAACACTCAAAGTAATTACTGCATGCCCACACTGTTTTCATACAATAGGAAAAGAATATGAAAAATTTGGCGGAAAATATGAAGTATATCATCATTCCCAAATATTGAATGAATTACGTCAAAAAGAAAAACTAATTATTAAGGACTTTGAGGATAAAGTTACTTTCCATGACCCTTGTTATCTTGGCCGTATTGGAGGTGAAACTGAAGCACCAAGAGGTGCTTTAGGAAATGATATTATCGAAATGGAAAGGCATGGAACTAACTCTTTCTGTTGCGGTGGCGGCGGCGCCCAAATTTGGATGGAAGAGGATGCTGATAAGAGAGTTAATGAAATCAGGGCAAGAGAAGCCTCAAAAACCGGGGCTGACACGGTAGCCGTAGGCTGTCCCTTCTGTATGACAATGATGAGTGACGGCTTGAAAAGTATTGGCGATGGAAAACCAGTAAAAGACATTTCTGAGATACTATTAGAAAATTTAGAGGTAAAAACATGAACATAGCAGTTTTAATCAAAATGGTTCCAGACACAGAATCCCGGTTGGAAATTGTGGATGGAAAAGTGAAAGAAGATGCATTCAAATATATGGTAAATCCATATGATGAATTTGCAGTTGAGCAAGCAGTTCAATTCAAAGAAGCTGTTGGAGGAAAAGTTACACTAGTATGCTTATTCTCAAACAATCCTGGAATCGATACTGATTTACGGAAAATGATGGCTATCGGAGCTGATGAAGCTATTGTTTTACGACAAGAAGGGTATAGAGGAGACAAACCATCTACAAACTCTAAAATTTTAGCCGAAGCGATAAAAGAACTAAATGCAGATTTAATAATTGGTGGAGTTCAAGGAATTGATTACTACCAAGGCGCTACAGGCCCTATGGTGGCATATCACCTAAATATCTCACATATTTCGGGAGTAACTAAATTAGAGCTAAATGGAGAAAAAATTATAGCCAAGAGACAGATTGAAGGCGGATCACAAATTATTGAATCTACTCTACCGGTTTTAATAACTGCTCAAAAAGATATGACTAAAGTACGATTCCCAGCACTAAAAGACATTATGATGTCTAAGAGAAAGTCATTCGAAAACCGTAGCGTAAATGCTTCAGAAGATAATGAGGTTCAAACTATTGAATGCTCATTACCACCTGCAAGAGATGGCGGATTAATCATAGATGGTGAATCATCTGAAGAAAAAGTTGATAAATTACTTGAAAAACTAAGAATGGAGGCTAAGGTATTATGAGCTCAATTTTAGTTATTGGAGAGTCTGACGGTAAAGAAATAAAAAATATATCTCAGCAAGTATCAGCTGTCGCAGCTGGAATGGGAGATGTTGTAGGTCTTGTCATTGGTAAAAATATCAGTGATGCTGGTATGAAATTAGCTGCTGCAAAAATTATACTTGCAGATGATGAGAAACTGGAATATTATGATCCTGTAAAATTCACATCGGTAGTTTCACAAGTTGTTGAACAGAATAATATTACCAAAATACTTATCGGAGCTACAACAATGGGCAAGGACCTAGGGCCTAGAATTGCAGCTGAATTAGGATGGGGATATCTTGGCGACTGTTTGGAAGTTGGAAGTGAGGGATTTGTAAGGCCGACATTTGCAGGTAAAGTACTTGCTAAATCCAATCCTGAAGGTTCTGTCGTGGTAAGTATTCGAAATAATGCATATCCTGCTGGAGAATCATGGTCTGGTTCCGTTGAAAATTTTTCAGGAAATATACCCGATTCTACGACCAATACTATTTCTATTGAGAAAGGAGGAAATGGAACTGTGGAATTAACTGAAGCAAGTATTGTCGTTAGCGGAGGAAGAGGTTTAGAAAGTTCTGAAAATTATGATGAACACATACGACCATTGGCTTCACTTATGAATGCTGCAGCCGGGGCAAGTAGAGCAATTGTAGATGCTGGTTGGGTTCCGCATTCACACCAAGTAGGTCAAACTGGAAAGACTGTTACTCCGGATTTATACCTGGCAATAGGCATCTCTGGAGCTATCCAGCATCTGGGAGGCATGAGTGGGTCAAAATGCATAGTCGCAATTAACAAGGATCCCGATGCACCAATATTCAAAGTGGCAGACTATGGTATTGTTGGTAATTTATTTGATATTGTACCGGTATTAAAATCTAAATTAAATAAGTAGAATAGATACTGTTATAATGGGTCAGTTTGTGTCTGAACAGTGACCTCAGACACTGACGAAATTAAGAAGCTTCAAGAGACAATTTCTGAACTTCAAACAGAGCTAAAATTCTTACAAGAAACAGTTGGTGTTTTGATGGGAGCCATGATGGATGAAGGCGAAGGTGATGAGTTTTTTGGAAATAGTGAAGCTGGAAATCCAACATTTAGATTGAATATGGGCATGTAATTTCTTTGGTAAAGCCTATATACAAAGGGCTCTGGTCCGACGTCTTGCTCGCGTGGTGTAGCCTGGCCTATCATCTCAGGTTGTCGACCTGAGGACTCGGGTTCAAATCCCGGCGCGGGCGCCATTATTTCTGGGCTAACTCATATAATCTGACTTACTTCTAGCCATTTGGATTTATCCTATGCGCGGACAAAAATATCAAGCTTTGATTGTGGTAATTTTGCTTTTAACGGCATTACCCTACTCTCCATTTTTGTCTAGAGCTGCGACTATCGAAAAAGATCCTTTGGCTGAATTAGACAAAGATGGAGATGGTATTCCAGACCAACCTTTTAGAGATAGTGATGGAGATGGTTTATCTGATGATTATGAAATATCACTAGGTTTTGACCCTAATGACTTCGATATGGATAATGACGGAATTCCTGATAACATGGAGATGGATTTCTGGAATGATTTGATTAACGAAGATTTTATCCCTCCCAATATGGAAGATTTGTATGATTGTGAAGGGGACTTAGATGGAGATGGAATCATGAACTGTCTAGATCCTGACGCTGATGGTGATGGAATTCCAGATCAAGACGAAATGACTGATAGTGATGGCGATGGAATTCCAGATATGTATGAAAATATGATCGACCATCTTGACCCGTATAATCCCGATAGTGATGGTGATGGAATTTCAGATAAATTAGACCAAGACCCACCATTGCCCCCATGGGCTGAAGATATGGCTGCAAATAATGACTGGACACCTCAACCTGATGCTAATGGAGTTACTGGTGGTTTAGAAGGATTTTATCCACTAGCAATGTTAATGGCTGTTAAATTCACAGTAACATGTGATAATTGTCAGGAGCCTACGTCCAATCCTCAATATTGGAGAACTGTTGCAAAAGATGTTTATGATAACGGATATGATACAATTACAGATACATATTCAAGAAGTCAATGGTGCCCATCTCCAGGGTGCGAACAATATGGCATTGAATCTGGAATAATTGAAGACCCCGGTTATTGGTCTACTGGAAGTTCAGACTACACATATGATTATTTAGTTACAAATTCAGAAATAACTAGTCAAGAATATCAATACACGATGAATTGGGTAATGCCAGTTCAGGGTTATCTCTCAACTTCATTATATACTAATTCAGTATATATTGCAAATTCAGTAACAATGGACAGTGCTTTCAACCTGAAAGTAGAGAGTTATGCACAAAGCTATACTTTCACTATGACTGAATATCAAATTCCTGAAAGTGTACTAATTGCTGCGAACGCTCCAGAGGAATTTTCGCCACAACTTGTACAATTACCTAGCTTTCCATCAAGGCCAGGGCCAGATAATGATGTTTATGATTTAGCTGCATCAATAACGGCTGGAAAAACGACTGATTACGAGAAAGCTGAAGCCATTCGAATGTATCTACGTGATAATTACTACTACAATATTAATGGTACTTTGACACCAGAGAATGAAGACTTTGTTGATTATTTCTTATTTGGCAATCCTGGAAGCGATGGAAAATGTACCAATTTTGCAACGGCATTCAATGTATTATCACGTTTGAATGGAATACCTACTAGGTTTGTTGAAGGAAATGGTGGCGGAAAGGTCATCACGCCTGAAGAATGGGATAGTAGCGGGTACGGAGAAAGTACGGGGTATTCTATTGAAGAAAACACCAGAGTAGTAACTATGCTGAACGGGCATGCATATTCAGAAATATTATTAGACGGAATTGGTTGGTACCAAATGGAGGCAACTTCATCCCAAACATGTCCCACATGCGATGGCAATAGTGCTACAAATACTGGTGAAGCTGATAATGTTGGAGGCGGCGGTACACAACCCGGCACTGAATATGAAATGAGCGATACTGATGGTGATGGACTAAGCGATGATTATGAAAATAGTATTGGAACTGATCCTTTTGATTCTGACACTGATAATGACACACTCCCAGATGGTGCGGAAACTGACACCGGAATTTATGTTAGTCCAGAAGATACAGGAACTAGTCCACTAACTGATGATACTGATGAAGATGGATTACAAGATGATGATGAAATATTATGTAGATTGTACTCTATAGCTGGTAAGTTTTGTTCACATCCTTTAGACTCAGATTCCGATAATGATGGATTGAAGGATGGAGAAGAATACCATGGCAAGACTGTGAATGGAGAGACTTACTATACCAATCCTATAGACAATGACAGCGATGATGACGGATTAACCGATGGATTAGAGTTAGGAGTTTCTTATGAAGACATATGGACTGATATGGCCTATAATTTACAACCCTGTCTAACTAAGACTGGTGGCCAATTAACCAATTGTCTGGAAACATGGCAACCTGATGAGGAACCTGAAACAACCACCGACCCTCGTAATGTAGACTCTGATTCAGATAATTTAGAAGATGGTGTAGAAGATTCGAATGCAAATGGAAAACTAGACTCTTCTGAAACTGCCCCTGATTTAGCAGATACGGATGGAGGGGGGCGAAGTGATTATGAAGAATTAGAAACGGATTCAACTAATCCACGAAATCCTGATGACGATATAAAGGATGGAGATGAAGATGGACTTTATGACCATATTGAAGACATTAACCAAAACGGAATAGTAGACCTTGGTGAAACTGACCCAAATAATCCCGATACTGATGGAGATGGAATTAATGACTATGACGAAATTACGATTACGAACTGTGTCTATGGTGAAAATAACGATCAATGTACCAATCCAACCCTCAATGACACTGATGGCGATTCCATAAGTGACTATGACGAAATTACGAACTGTTTGTATGGTGAAAATAATGACCTATGTACTGATCCAACCCTTATGGATACTGATGGAGGGGGAGCCTATGACGTATTAGAAATTGATAATGACTTTACAGACCCACTAGATGGATCTGATGATATACAACAAGCAGATAGAGATGACGATGAGGATGGCTTAAAAAATGCTGAAGAAGATATCAACGGTAATGGAATAGTAGACCCTGGTGAAACTGATCCAAATAATCCTGATACTGATGGAGATGGATTAGAAGACGGTGAAGAAAAAACTTATGGAACAGACCCACTTGATGAAGATTCAGACGGTGATGGATTGACTGACGGGGAAGAAATATTAAACCAGACTTGGGGACCAACTTTACCAAACAATGCTGATAGTGATGGAGATGAATTAACTGACGGAGAAGAAGTTTTAAACTGCATCTATGGTGAAACTAACGATAAATGTACTAAGCCAACGAATACTGATAGTGATGGAGATGGATTGAAAGATGGTATTGAAGTTAACAATTGCGTATATGGTGAAAATAAGGATGAATGTACTGATCCAAGGAGTACTGATACTGATGGAGATGGATTAGATGATAATGAAGAAATTATTACATATGGTACTGATCCTAATTTAAAAGATTCAGATGGTGATGGACTAGAAGATGGAGAAGAAGTAATCACATATGGAACCGAGCCGATGGATCCTGATACTGACGGGGATGGACTAGAAGATGGAGATGAAGTAGATCAATATGGAACCGAGCCTACTCTAGAAGACTCTGATAGTGATGGATTGAAAGATGGTATCGAAGTTAACAATTGCGTGTATGGTGAAAACAATGATGAATGTACTGATCCAAACGATGCAGATACTGACGGTGGCGGGCAAAATGATGGAAATGAGGTTATTGTAGACGGTACAAATCCAATTGATGGAAGTGATGACAACTTATCAGCTTTTGATGATGATAATGATGGATTGACAAATGGTGCGGAAGAAAGTATATATGGTACTGATCCAGATAATTCAGATACAGATGGAGATGGATTGAAAGATGGAGATGAAGTTTTAAACTGGACCACTAACCCCCTAAAAATTGATACCGATTTTGATGGAATTGACGATAAAACGGAGACAACTAACTGCGCCTATGGTGAAAATAGCAACCAATGTACCGATCCAAAAGATGATGATTCTGACAATGATGGACTAGAAGACGGTGAGGAACTTAACCTAACAAGCGACCCAAAAAATAATGATTCAGACAGCGATGGATTAAGTGATTCTACGGAATTCAATAATTGTGTTTATGGACAAGAAAATAATGAATGTACTAGCCTAATAGATGAAGATTCTGACGAAGATGGACTGAATGATGGTGATGAGATAAGCGCCTACTTTACAGACCCTATGAATTCTGATACTGATGATGATTGGATAAATGATTATGACGAAGTTAATAATTGTCTATATGGTGAAAGCAGTAATGAATGTACTGATCCAAACATCTTCGACTCCGATGCCGATACAATAGGTGATGGTGAGGAAACAATCTTCTATAATTCTGATCCAATGGATACTGATACCGATGGAGATGAATTACTTGATGGATTAGAAATCTCTAATTGTATATATGGCGAAAACAACGATGAATGTACAAGTCTAACTAATGAGGATTCAGATAGTGATGGTGTAAGGGACGACTATGAAATATTTAATTATACTTATGGTGAAAATAGTGAAGAACGTACGGACCCAGTAAACTCAGATACTGATGGCGATTCAATAAGTGATGGGGAAGAAATTAATACTTATAATTCTGACCCACTTTTAGTTGACACCGATGGTGATGGATTGAATGATGGTATTGAAGTAAGCACACACAATACAGATCCAACAAAGACCGATACAGATGATGATAGTCTAAGCGACTATGTTGAAGTAAATAATTGCATTTATGGACAAAATAACACAGGTTCTGATTGTACAGACCCCACCAGTAGTGATTCGGATATTGATGGAATAAATGATGGGCTTGAGGTAAGTTTGACAGGTACTGATCCAATGGACGATGACTCTGATGGAGACCGCTTATTGGATGGACAAGAAACAGCTGGGCTGGACAGAAACAACACATCTCATGGACATGGCGCTACAGATCCTCTCGATGCAGATTCAGACAACGGAGGCATAAGAGACGGAACTGAAATCGAGACAGACGACACAAACCCTAACAATCCTAGTGATGATTTTCTTTCTGCATTAGATAATGATGGCGATGGTCTGAGTAATGGTGAAGAGATAACGGAAGGAACTGATCCAAATGATCCTGATTCGGATGATGATGGTTTGTCTGATGGGGATGAAGTTTATGGATTGAATAATACATATGGTTACACTTCAAATCCTAATAAACCAGATTCAGATGGTGATGGATTAAATGATTCTGTTGAAATTAGCAATTGTTTCTATGGTGAAAATAATGATAAGTGTACAAATCCAAAAAATAGTGATTCCGATAGTGATGGCGTAAATGATTCTGCCGAGATCAGCAATTGTTTCTATGGTGAAACTAGCGATGAATGTACCGATCCAAAAAATGATGATTCCGATAATGATGGACTAAATGACGGGGAAGAAATAAACACTCACGAAACCGATCCTAAAGATAATGATTCTGATGATGATGGATTAACTGATTTTGTCGAAATCAGCAATTGTTTCTATGGTGAAAATAATGATGAGTGTACTAATCCAAAGAATAGTGATTCCGATGGTGATGGACTAAATGATTATGATGAAATTAATACACATAATACTGATCCGAATGATAATGATTCTGATGGTGATGGACTAAACGATTACGATGAGGTCAACAGCTGCGTCTATGGTGAAAACAGTGATGAATGTACTGATCCAAATGATGATGATTCTGATGGAGACAGCTTGAATGATTATGATGAAATTAATACACATAATACTGATCCGAGAG
>Ga0114997_10003680_pt1 | contig 11992 bp, 4 predicted proteins | sample ArcticOcean_MG_C_2_FD_87045 | JGI IMG/M metagenome (GOLD analysis project Ga0114997, IMG submission 87045) | Marine microbial communities from western Arctic Ocean - ArcticOcean_MG_CB4_136 | ecosystem: Environmental > Aquatic > Marine > Oceanic | place: Arctic Ocean: Canada Basin | collected... | reverse complement strand
GGTGATTGCAGATATCGCCCCGTGTTGCGACGCGGCGTTCGCTTTGAACCGCTCAAATTGTCTTTGCGACGCTGTGGAAGACGAAAGAAAAGGAACGGAACTCTTCGAGGATACAGCAGGAGCAAAATCATTCTTGCGCAAACTTGTTGGTTTTACGCCTTTGGGATGTGGATTCGACATCTCCGAGCAATGTCCGAAAATCCGCGAGCGTATTGGCGTCCCGGTCACCGAGATGGTTCGAAACGTCACGCAATTTATCAATGAAACTCGTTTGATTCCAGTTGCCGTCGGTGTTCCGTTATTGGTTGGTGAAGGCGACATAACCGGCGTTGAAGTAGTCGAAGAAGGTGTTTTGGAGCAACTCAGCGGAGGGTTATCTGCCATAGATCAACGCGGGAATCAAATCCGCGATGGAATGTTCAGAGAGTTTTTCGATAGAGCAAACTACCGAAACTGTTTAAATTACACGGACACCATCGAGCAAACGTGTACAAGAGTCGTTGTTAGCGATGAAACTACCGAAAGCAACGGCGTCGACACGACGACCTACGATGTCACGGCGTGCTGCGGTGTTTTGTATTCGCTTTGGACTCGCGGGTGTCTTTGCCCACCATTTGCGGAGCAGTTGCTTTCGACCGAACTCTACTTGTCTTTATTCAAGATTGCACCAGAAGCGTGCGGTTTTTCGATGGACGAGATTCCAAACGACAATAGAGACGTTTGCGTTAATGATTTATCGGAAACACTAGAAGGTTACGTCGAGAGCGATATCGATGCTAGATTTGATTGGAGGATTATCGAAGACGCCGAATCGTGGGTTTCCGAGAAATACAGCACCTCAAAGCCGAGCGATTTTCAGAATATATTTTTGGTTGAAGGTGGTTCAACCATTGGTGGTTTTGGAGTGGGTTTCGATTTCGAGGCGTTCACGAATGCCACCGCTTGGTGGATACCATCGCCGACGTTTCAAACAAACGTTTCGGTGGCGATTCCTTCTGCATCGACTTGTTACGCCGCCGTGAGAGCGGCTGAAGATTCTTGCGTACCAAACCTTGCAGGTGCCTCAGAAATATTCTTTCAAGACCTCGACTGGCATATGTGTTGTAGGCGACTTCGCGTCGTCGAAAATGCAAAGTGCTTCTGCGATGGTCTTCTTCTCACGGCAGATTCTCCGATTAACGCGAGTGCTGCCGACACAGATATCGTCTCGAAAATTCACGCTGCAGTACTTTCTGAAGCCCCATCGGCGTGTGGTTTCATACCAACGTACGGCAGTACGTGCCCAGCGGCTGAATTTACGGAAACCGTGGACGAAAAACTCGCCATAGACTCACGAGAGCTTGTCGATGTGGAGACATTTTACGCTCAAAAGAATGAGGTAGATTACTCTCCGTTGGCGTACATTTCGGCGCGAACTTTCTACAGCGAAGACCCGAACACGATAATTCGAGGACTCGTGCTCTCAAACGGCGGAATGCTTATTTCGGAACTTAATATAATTGGTGGAGAAACTGGTCGCGAGGCAAGATTAGTCATCGTATCTCCACCGAGGTTGAAAAATCAAGGCGTTACAGTGCTTCGCGACGCCGCTGGTGGACAAGTTTCGCTCGAATACACCACATGGAATACTTCAAGCACGTATCGAATTCTGGTTGAGCTGAGCGATACTCCCGGAACTTTCTTTCTAGATTCGACATCACAGTTCGTGCGTATAGGCGATGGTACTGCTACTTTTGAAGCCGGTTTGTTCTCGGGCGCAACGAGCGCTACGATTGGCGTGACTGAATCCGCGCTCACGGTGACGTCCAGCGGCAAACTTTTCTTGAGAACGTTTGAGTCTCCGGAAGGTATCGAAGTTGAAGGCGAAGAAGTAACTTTACCAGATGGCACAGTTGCAAAAATTGTTCGCGTGGAATCTTTCGACGAATCCATGTTATTCCCACTCGTTCGCACGTCTGCAATCATCGTTGCGAATGAAACCCTCATGGAGGAAGAGACGACGACGACGACGACGACGACAACGACAACGACAACCCCTATCGATATTCGTCGCGGCGTTGTGAAGAGATCTGGAGTCATCGTTCCAAAAGAAGATGACGGTGGCGTCTGCTTGGACGCGCGAAGTGTGAAAAATTTCCTCGCGATTGCGCTTGAAAGCCCTACGCTCTCGAAAAAATACTCCGTCGTGGGTGCACTCACCGTCGCCGACGATACCGATAAAGAAACGATCCTCGTGCTGGAGATTAAAATTCCGATATATTACGTTCCAAGAGGCGGTGAAGTCGAAACAGAGGAGTTCACGAGTAGTTTCTACGACGAGTCATCGTTCGTGGATCCGTTAACGCCTGGCGTTGGAACGTGCTTAGGTATCCAAATCATCGACGGTTTTGGTCGTAGGTATTCCGACGAGGATCTTTGCGCGCGAACGTCGAGCGAAACGACTTCGTTTGGCGTACAATTTACAATATTGGACGTAGAAATGTGCAGAGGGTGCGCGGTGACGGGTAGAGAATCTGACGGTGCCTTATTTGAAGTCTCGCACGGCGATGGCGAAGACTCGAACGCTTTAGCCGTTTCTGAACCTTTTATTCGACGTCCATTTTGCGAGCTCAACGATTTTGAAGAAGTCGCGCCGGAACAACAACAACAACAACGACGGCGAAGAAACTTGCTGCAATTCTTTGGTGGCGTTCCGTTCTTCCAATCGCCTCGGGTGATTAATCCATCCAATCAAATGGCTGGAAACATGCCAGGAGGCGCGAACAACCAGTTTGCGGCTGGAAACTCTGGAACGGGCGGTGATGCCCTCCTTCCTTCCACGACGGTGAACGTGAGTCAAGGCCCTCCGACGACGACGCTCTGCTCGGAAGAGGCTTTAAAAGATATCGAAAGTAGTATTTACTGGAAAGACGATCGTGGAGCAATCACCTCATCGATAAACGGAGGTAATGGTTTCACCGAGCAATACGAATCGTACGCGTTCGCCGGTGATATACGAAATCCAGATAAGAACAACGAAGTGAGCTTGAAGAACGCTCTGACGCTCGTTGCGCTCTCGCCGTGGCTTCGCGAAAATCTTGGCGATGGCACGTACGGCGCGTGGAGAAGAATCAACGATCCATCTCGAGAACTCAAATTTACGTGCTATGGTTATAAAATAGTATCGTACGACGAGCAAGGAGATGAGATTGTACAGATTACCAACCCTCGATGCGAGAATGTTCAATTCTACGCATCGTTGAGCGCGCCCGTGAGCTTATCTGGCGGTGGTGGTGGATCAGAAAGCACAACACAATTCTCTCAGCAACAGGAAGGTAGTAGCGGCGACAGCATCCCTCCAGCATATGTTGTGTTAATCGAAGTCGATTTTGGCGTCATTCTTTGTGAAGGATGCTATCTGAAACCTTTGTATGTCGACGATGATATTCTCTTCAGCGTCTTTCCAAACAACGAAGTCATTTCGGAAGATGTAGTAGATAATAGCATCGGTAGTTCTTACTACACATTCGACTTTGTCGGACCGACTATAGCCGAGCGACTGGAGTGTTCTTCTCCGAAAGGCGCGTTGGTTCCTGCCGTCGAATTGGTGGCACCAGATGCCGCAGCGATTACTCCTCTAGACGACGATGACGACGACGAGGAAGAAGAAGCGCCTGCGCCGAGCGTTAGAAAGCTTCCGAACCGATACGCGTGTAAAGCTCAAGCAAACACCAACTTCAAAGGCGTTTTACTCAACGATGGCAACAAAAGCATTCTTTCTTCTGCGGCGGCGTGTTGCGATGCGTGCGCCACGACGGAAAATTGTGACATATGGGTATACTGCGTCGGGGATTGCGTAGATTTCGCCTTTCACTCGTGCTGGTTGAAAAAGTCCATGGAAGGTGGATTTAATTCTACGGCGTCGCCATCTAAAATTTCTGCGTGGGATCGCGGCGACGGCGTGCCATGGACCTCTGGATATCTCGTCACGAAACAAGACGATGCTGGTACCGCATCTGGGGAAGTATCCTCATCGGAAGAGGAAGTCACGGATACCGCGAAATATTTTACCCTCGAGCCGGGGAAGCCGACGGATATACCAGCGTCGACAATCACAGTAAAAGCAATCGACGCACCGGTAACACCTCCTTCTCTGTTTGATAACGTCAGCGATGGTGTTGAAACGCTACCTCCTCCAACGACGTCTTTGCCGACAGACGAGGAACCTGTCATCGCGTCTCCTCCGCCGACTGGATTCGGTACGATTCGTCCGACGGTTCCCGTGGACGTTCCGACTACTACTACTACCACAACTCCGACTCCAACTATTCCCCCAACGACAGATGAAGTAATACCTCCTACTACCACCACTACCCCTTCTTCTTCTTCGTCTTCGAAGTGTTCAAACACCGACGTCGCCGCCTGTCCACGCGAATCGTCCCAAACGCTCGAAGCGCTCGATATTCGAGCAAACTTTAGAGCGTCCACAAAAGGAACCTCCCCCTCAGACGACGGACGTCAACTCACCGTCTCCGGTACTGCCGTAAACTTCGGCGCGCTCGGCACCGTCTGCCTCGCCGGTGTCACCTTCCGCGTCCCGTTCGAATTCATCGTCATCCCGGAGACAAACTAACAAGCCGCCGCCTCCCCCGAGCCTCGTCGCGCACCTTCCTCTGAGTTCCTCTTCGACTGCGCCTTCCTCGGCGTCCGCTCGCGCACCGGGCCAATCACAGACGACCCAAACACTACTCCGCGAGAGTGCACGGACGTCCTCAAACTCGCCTTCGTCGACGAAGAAGAAGAAAACAACAACAACAACTCCTACATCCAATTCACTCTGCGCGACGTCGCGCTCTGCCCGGATTGCTGGCTCGTCGGCGGTAAAGGCGGGGTCATCTTCTCCGTCAGGCACCGAGAGAATTTAAAACTTCTACTCGCGAGAAGAGACGACGGGGAGTACATCAACACCGTCAACGCGGAAGAGGTTGCGTGCGAAGCCGCTTTTTAACGACTTTGACAAGAAAGAAGAAAAGCGACAGAAGAAGAAGAGGTTGTTGCAGCGGCAGCAGAGAGAGAGAGAAAGAGAGAGAGGAAACGGAGAGAGTAGTAGTGAGAAAACGTGGATCGCAGCTAAAGCGAACATCATCATCAACATCTCCAAAGTAGAAAGAGAGAGAGAGAGAGAGAGAGAGAGAGACATCACCATTGATCATCGGAGTATTTTTTAATGAGTACCAACACAAAAGAGACAATTTCCTTCATAAAAATCTCCCCCCTTTAAGCGCTTTAAATCCGTTCTTTTTAAAGCGCAGAGAGAGAGTATATAGGAGAGCGCACAAAGAATGGGGTGCTGCGTCTCCAAACACGAAGAAGGAAGGGAAGGAAAGGAGGAGGAGAATGACAAAGATCCGATCAAATCGACTTTGAATTCGTTAAAGAAGAAGAACAACACCAAAAGCGTAACAAAATCGGATTCGAAAAATGCAAACAAAATTGTCTCCTCCTCGTCCCTATCGTCGCGGTTAGAACTCATCCGCGCGTGGAGCGGAGAACAGGCGACGACTTCGAGCGGCAAGAACAACAACAGCGCAACAAAAACGAGGACGAATGAGGACGACAACGAGGATGATGAGACGCAGATGAATGATTTTTTAATCGCAAAAATGCTCTTCGAGGAGGACGAGTTGGAGGAAAAAAATCGAAAAATGGCAACCGAGAGCGATTTTTTACTCGCGCAATCTTTACGAGAAGAAGAAGATTTAGAAGAAGAGATAAAAGAGAACGAGTCGTACGAGATGCTTTTGGAGCGGTGGAAACGTAGGGTTGGTCAGGAGCGGATCGAGAGTTGGTCGAAGAAGTTGGACGGCGTGGTGAGAGAGCAGGTTTTGAATACGCCTTTGAGGAAGAGCGGAGACGATAATAGAAAAGTGAAGAGGCAAATGTCGGTGCCTATTACGCCGAGGAGGAACCAGGACGAGGATTTACGGATCGCGTTGCAGTTGAGCAGAGAGGATAGCGAAAAGGTGGAGAGAGATCACGACGTGTTGCTGGCGAGATTGGACGCGTTTGGGTTGAGAGAGAAAGTCGTTTCCGGGGACGGGAATTGTCAGTTTCGAGCGCTGAGCGACCAGTTGTTTCGGACGCCGGAGTTTTACGAGGAAGTGCGGAAGAACGTCGTTGGACAGTTGAGAAAACACGCGTCGAGGTATGCCGCGTATGTCGTCGCGGCGAATGAGGAAGGCGGGAGTAAAAACGCGCCTTCTTCGTCTTCGAGTCCGCAATCCTCGACGGAGGAAGCCAAGTCGGCGTTTTTCATGATGCAAACCGCGTATTCGAACTATTGCGACGATATGGCCTCGGATGGTACCTGGGGTGATCACGTCACGTTACAAGCCGCCGCGGATTTGTACGGCGCGCAGATTTCCGTAGTCACGTCGTATTTAGATAACGGCGTTTTGGAAATTACGCCGATTCGAACGTCGTCGTCGAACAAGAAAGGCGGCGACTCGTCTCCTCCGGACGATGGGAAGAACTCGTCCTGGTCCGAGAAGTTTGGCGAGAGGAATTTATGGCTAAGCTTTTGGGCGGAAGTGCATTACAACAGCGTCTATCCAAAGTTGGAGTTTCGCACGCCGGAAAGCGGGAAGAAAAGTGGTAGAAAGAATGGCACCGCCGGAGGATATTACGACGGGAATGAAAATACCAACGTCGATACAGGCACCAGCGGGAACAACGGCACAAACAATAACAATAACAATAATAATAACAGCAGCACTAGTAAAGGAACATCATCTCGAACGGCTATTCGTTCCCAAGCTTCGAAGCAAAACGACGCCGCCTTGCGCATCCAAACCTCCTTCCGAGGCGCGCAAGCGAGAAAGAAAGTAATCAATTCTCGACACTTGCTGCAACGCTCCATCGAAACTTTGAAGGTACACGACGCGGCCTCGGTTATCCAACGCGCCTATCGCGTGCATCGTGCCGAACGCATCGAACAGGAAGAGTACGAAAAAGTCATGCAACGCATCACGAGCAACACGCCGGAGAAGTTTCGTTCGCCAGAGTTCTACTCGTCTCCTTTGCGCGATTTGCGAGGCTTCGGGCAGCGAGAACTATTCAAATCGCCGAAAACGCCCGAGGAACGTAAGCGCGATTTTCTCCAAAACCAACGCGCGTTTGAGGAGAAGACCGCCGCGATTAAAATTCAAAAGATATTCCGAGGCGTGTTGGAGAGAAAGCGAATGCTCGACGCCTCGGAGGACGATCCGGCGAAGAAGTTACAAACGTTAGTTCGAACCGAAATGGCCTTGAACGCCTATCGAGAGTTGAAATCAAAACAAACCAACGCGGCGATGAAAATGCAAGCGTTGGCGAGAGGCGCGATTGCCAGAAAACGCTTGAAAGAAGTCAACGAAGCGGCTTTGAAAATTCAATCGATGGTGAAAATGCACAAGGCGAAAAAAGATGTGCGCGAGATGAAAGCGAAACGACTGGAATCGGCGAGGAAATTGCAAGCGCTCGCGCGAGGCGCGATTGCCAGAAAGCGGTTGAAAGAGGCCAACGACGCGGCGACGAAAATTCAAAGTTTAGTGAAGATGCAAAAAGCGAAGAAAGCGTTGCAAGAGTTGCACATCAAACGAAACGAGTCCGCGCTGAAGTTGCAAGCGATGGTGCGAGGCGACTTCGCTCGCAAACGCTTAGCCGAGGCGCAGCAGGCTGCAATTAAGATTCAATCGATGGTCAAAATGCAAAAAGCGAAGAAGGAGTTCCAAGATCTACAGGAGCGAAGGCGGCAATCGGCGTTAAAAATGCAAGCGTTTACCAGAGGCGTCATCGCTCGCAAGCGGTTCAACGAAACCAAATCGGCGGCGATTAAAATCCAATCTGTGATTAAAATGGCCAAAGAGAGAGAACAGTTTCAAAAGCAACGCCGAGCGACTTTAGTGATTCAAGCGCGAGTGAGAGCGGCGCTCGAAGGTCGAAAAGAGCGCGAAAAGTTTCAAGAGAAGCGAAACGCCGTTCGAAAAATGCAATCGTTGTTCAGAATGGCGATCGAAAAGAAGCGATATCAAGAAACGAAAGACGCCATCGTCAAGATGCAATCAATCGCTCGCGTGAAGTTGGCGAAGCAAGAGTTTGAGCTTTTGAAGAAACACCACGCGACGGCCAAAAAAATGCAATCGATTTATCGAGGTCAGTTGGTGCGCAAACGGCAAAACGAACTGAAGCGCAGAGCGGTGGCCATTCAATCCGCGTTTAGAGGGTACAAAACGCGAAAAAAGTACAACTTGCATTCGTATTACGTCGGATGGGAAACCGCGAATAAGACGACGTGGTCTGGGAATTCCTCCTCGGACGAGGAAGACGTCGAGTGGACGAGAGAGTATTACTTGAAATCGTACTCCAACAAGGACGCGTTCGAGGAGCATCACGAGAACATGGTCAAAGCTGGAATTTTACCGCCGAAGACGAGCGAACCGTTTTCACCTCGCACGAGTTTGGCGTTCAACAACGGGAAGAGTAATCATCACGATCAAAATCATCACGACTTTAACCTCGAATCGTATCCAGCGCCGATGTCGCCTCCGAGACGACGACGCAAGAAGAGAAACTGGTCGAGGCGACTCATCGGTCGTCGTCGAAATGGCGGTTTTGATTCCGACAGCACCGACGAGGAGGACGATTCCGCCGCGGAAAAAGAATTTCAAGAACCGAACTCAGTTTTGATCAAAACAATTGCCAAAACGTCCGGCCACACGGTTCTCGTCCGCAAACCCATCGACCTCGAAGCGTCTTCGGCGATGAAGAAGAAACTCGCTTTCGAGTTTGATCGAATGGAAAGAGAGAGGAAAGAGAAAGAGTTCGGAGAGATGGAAAAAGAAAAGAAGCGGTTACAAAACGCTCGCAAATCAACGCCGCGACGAATTAAAGACGCGCTGAAAAGCGCGTTCGTCGACAAACCCGCGAAAGTGGCGCACAGAACTTTCGACGTCCTCACGAGCAAACACGCCATGGAGCTCCTGTTGAAATCCGCCATCGCGTTCTTCGCCTTTGATGCCGTCAAAACCGTACGATCGAACCATCGAGAACGCGTTCGAAGACACCGTTTTGGGCGCGACGATAAACCAGTTTTAGTGATCAAAACATCTAACAGGAGCTTTTTTGGCGGAGCGAGAAAAACATAGTACTTTCAACATCGTTCGTTCGTCAATATTAGAGTGTATTAGTAGTAGTAATAGTATTACAGCGTATTATAAAAGTAGAGTTTACTACGTACGCAAAAGGCGGAACTTCTCTCGTCGCCCCGGAACTTCGTACACGAAAACATCTCGTAGTATTATTGTCGTCGTCATCGCTTCTCTTCTCGTTAAACTCCTTCGTCTCTCTTTCTCATTATTTCTTCTTATTCTTGTTGAATATTTGTTCGTCCCTTTTCCTCATCTCGTCTTGAGCGTCAGCTCCAGGTTTTAACCCAAACGTGGTCGCAAGAAGGAATCCACCCCCAATCAATATCGCGAGCGCAAAAATCGCCCCACTCGGCGCTTCCACGTCCCCGGGTTGCCCTCCTTCTGCGATCTCGTATAATTTCCTCGACCCTTCGGACGATGTCGTCAAGGTGACGCCGAGTACTGCGATGTCATCGATCAAGGAAAGCAGAATCAACCCGAGGGCATTTTCGCTCATTCCTGCGGATGTAATGACCCCCCCGGAATGCATTTTGTATCTTCTTCTTTTTGAAGACACGAAGAGCGATAAAGACGTGTTGTTGTTATTCTTCGCTCCTAAACGAGTGCTGTGAAAGCTCCTTTTGCTGTTAATGTTGTTGTTGGGAGAACATATCGAAAGAGAAGCGAGCGATATCATCATCTCAATCCCTTTGTTTAGGTTTTGTAACGACTTTTCAAAGTGAGATATTTTTATGTGTGTTTTTTTCAGTCAATTAAGTTCTCTACTACCTGTTGGTGTTGTTTTTGCTGCAAATATTTTTCTTTAGATGAAACTTCTCTCGATTGACAACGCTGTTGTTGTGAAAAAGGGTATTCAGAGCGAGTATTCGCAGACGTCGTCGTGAATACAGAATTTTGTCTCATCAAAGAGGTTCACACGTACCCATATTCAACACCTTTATAAGCCTATTGGGGAAATTTGCATTTTTTTCACATAAAAATGTATAGAACTTAACTAAGAAAAGACGAGAGAACTTTGCTGCGCTTGATAGCGATAACACGCACACATTTCACACGCAGAGCGGAATAACACACATATATATATATTGAGCAGCGGCAGAGAAGTGTATTTTTTTAGTATTCTCAGAGAGAGAGAGGAGGAGAGCAGAGAGATGGCGACACCACCACCGACATCAATGACGACAATGACGACGGGGAAATTTAGGAGGATTCTCCTCTCAAATATGGAATCCTTTCTCGTGCACACGATGCCGCTCGTGCGATTATGCGAAAAGGAAAACAATAAGAATAAGAAAGATTTTACGTTGAAAAGTTTATGGGAGGCGTTTCACGAGACGAGCGCGTTCGGGTGCGAAGTGCCGCTGGAAATGAATGCGAACAAGGAAAGGATTGAGAAGGAGGAGGATGTGGAGGAAAACGAGGAACCGGAGGTGATTGCGCAGTATTACGCGAGTTACGTTTCAGCGTTTCAGATTTTCGAGAAGACGAAGAAGAATACAAAGAAGACAAAGAAGAAGAGACGAGAGGAGCGGAGAAAAAACGGTGTTGGTGAGAGTAGGAGCGATGATTGTGATGATGATTTTACCCAGGCGGCGTCCGCGCAATATTTTGAATCGTTAGCGCCGTATTCGAGACCGCCTTTGACGGACGTCATCGAAAGACTCGCCGAGGAGAATGAAAAAGTACAAAGTTTGAAAGCGTCGGAGATTGATCGAGAGAAGTCGTGGTTTTGTTTCGCGTGGTATCCGATTTATAGGATACCGCAAGGAACGAGTCGGTCGGATATTCAGGGGTGTTTTTTAACCTATCACGGGTTGAATCATTTAGATATAGAGGATGAGGAGGATGAGGAGGAGGACGGAGACAAGAGCAGCGGCGAAGGAGAGGAAGAAGAGGAGGATGAGGAGGAAGAGGAGGAGGAGGAGGGAAATGTGGACAAAGATGGTGAAGGTGATGAAGAAGTAGAACACGGAGAAAAAAACGGGAAAACAAGTAGGATTCGAGGATTACCTCCACTCCCACCCGCCTCTTTGACGCTTGCCGGCGAAACCAGACTCCAAAGGCGCATCGAAGACGCCAAGAAGAGCGTCGCCGTCCTCGAAAAGGACGAACGCAGCAATACAACAACCACTACCAAAGGAGATGATGAAGAACACACAAATTTCATTCCGCTCAAACCGTTCGGTTTGTGCTGTTACAAAACCGACCCGGAAATCTGGGAAGAATCCGACGAAGCTGAAAACGCTCGAACCGCGGCCATGATTGACGGCGCGTACGCCTTCTTGAGGAGCTTGGAAGTTATTCATCCCGACTACGAATTCTTTTCGCACCACGGATGATGATTTTAAGACAGAGAAGACGTTGCGCGTTTTTAGAGAGAAGAGGATTATAGTCGCACATAGTAGCAACCACATAACAACGCGCGCAGCACTAATAGACATAATACTCGTACCTCTACAATGCACAGTATGCGCTTTTGTCAAGTGGAATACGTGCCCGCGCGGGGCCAAGTACTTCTTCTTAGCCGGTTTGTGTTTCTTTTCTTCTTTTTTCTCGTAAACGCCATTTTTTTGATCTGGGGAGAAAAAAAAGAAATATGATGATGGACGGTAAGAAGAAGAAACAATTATCCGGCGCGCAGAAGAGGAAGAAGAAGAAGGAGAAAGAAGATCTCGCCGCGGAAATGGAGCGTTTAAAGCTTGGGCCGAGCAAGTTGTGGACGGGATTGGTGTTGCATCATAAAGATGTTTTTGTATCGCATGTGATTTCGAAATTGAACGAGACGGATCGATATTTCTTTGCGAGGGTGAATAGAGAGAGTCAGG
>Ga0114997_10003679_pt1 | contig 11993 bp, 12 predicted proteins | sample ArcticOcean_MG_C_2_FD_87045 | JGI IMG/M metagenome (GOLD analysis project Ga0114997, IMG submission 87045) | Marine microbial communities from western Arctic Ocean - ArcticOcean_MG_CB4_136 | ecosystem: Environmental > Aquatic > Marine > Oceanic | place: Arctic Ocean: Canada Basin | collected... | reverse complement strand
GGATTAGACAGAGAACAAGCATCAGCTTTTAGACGACTTGCTGCGGCTAGAAATTTAGTGAATGGAGAACAATTTGGTCGTGCAGGAGAAGATGCTGTTCGAGGTTTCCGTCGTTTTGGAGAAGATATTGAAAGACTTTCAGAAAGAGTTATTCAAGATGTGGTTAGAGATGTGGGGAGAAGTATTGAAGACCAATCAGTGACAATGATTCGAACAGTTCAAGATGCAAGTTCAATGATGGGAGAAGGAACATTTTATTTTTTTACCATAGCGGGCAGTTATTTGGTTTATAGGTGTTTTAGAGGTAGATGTAGTAGTAGGCACAGAAATAGGAGGAGAAATGGTATTCAAAATAGAGGAGGACCACAGTTTGACGTATTAAATAACAACGCATCAAATAATAACAACGCATCAAATAATAACAACGCACCGTTGCGGTCGGATGTCCCTCAAGGTGGTAAAAGAACGAAACGCCACAGACGTAAAAAGTCAAAAAAATCTCATAAAAAACGACACAGAAAAAATAAAAAGTCTCACAAAAAACGACGTAGGCGCCGTAAAAAAACTAGAAAATCTAGAAGATAATTTTATAAGTATTTTTAAATATTTATAAAAAAAGTGTGTTAGACTTTAATTTTTATATTTTATTTAATTTATTTATTGCTCGCAATGTTGGTGGATAAATTCCACCGACTTAGTAATCCATTGTTTCATCGAACCACGCGATGCTTGTTGAACTACATCAAATTGCCAACGCAATTCAGTAGATAACTTACTGTAAAAGACCTGTAAAGGTGCGAAATTACCACCGTCAAAGAGATGGACACATTGTGTACGAACAATATCTTCGTTGTCTGTGGCCAATGAACCCAAACATATAGCCCAGCTAATAGATGCTTTTCCAAGAGTTGGAATTCCATATTTGGGATGATTAATCTTATATTTAGCAGGCATTTCAATATTACGTTGCAATTCTACCCAACTCAGCCAATGAGCCACGCAAGTGTGAACTCGTGCAATGCTTTGCGAATCTGATAAAATTTCAGCACCAAAAGCACCCAATTTCTTCAACTTATTGAAAGAACCAGTAATAGCTTCAAAATCATTTAAACAAGCAGATGCCATCATAGGAACTGTAATAGCATATTGGTTTTTACGCGTTTGTTCTGTTACCGGAATAATTCCATCATTAAGCCTGCTTCGATGATTTCTTAACGCTATTAGTGCCCCCTCATTCCCTTCGATACGTGCGATGAGGTCAAATTTGTTGCCGGCTGTATCAAGAGCGTGTTCTCCACAAATTTGTTTTAAAGCTTTCATATCTAATTTTCTAGTAAAATGTCTAGGATTGCGGAAAACCTGACACCATTTCTCTCTAAGTTGTTCATCATCATCATCGATATCATCAGCACCTAAAGGTGAATGAAAGAAACTCTCTGCTCTCTTGCGTATAGGTGCATCGCACGCATAAATGAGTTCAGCATCAACAAGTTTTTGACCACTATTGTTCAACAATACAAACTGTTCAACCAAATCAGAGTGATCTTCAATAGTAGTATCCAAAGTGTAACCACAAATCTGGATTGGAACCTGGAGAAGTCGCATTTTTTCTCCTTCCGACCATTCTGCGAATGTTTTACCGTCACGATCTTTAAATTCACCATTTATGAATCGAATAAATGTTGTTGCCCGCTGTTTACCGTCTAGAATTCCCCAAATTTCGCTGGCTGAGTGCCGACAAAAGGAAACAATTCCAAACCCTTTTTTGTTTTGATAGGTTGTTATTAAATCTTGCTGTTTCTTGTTCGTCCAGACAAAATCGCGTTGGAATTCCAAACTGTCATTAATCTCAGAGTTGTCAATCTGTCTCATTATTTCAGAGAGAGGAATTGCAAAGTACATAATAAACATAGTTTTTATATTTAGTTATAGTGTTTTTGTTATATGTTTTTACTTTATTCATAATAAACAAAAAGTACTTCAATTTTCTGAAATACTTTTTCATTAAAAAAGTGTGATAGACTTTTTGTTTTTTTTGTTTTTTTTATTTTTTTTATTTTTTATTTTTTAGTTTATGAAGCGTGAAGCAAGCTCTCGTTTTACCTGTTGGACTAGGCCACAATACTGGTCTAATGATTTAGTATCATCACCAAACCCTTCCATTACGAAATGGAATACATCTACCGCCTGTTTTTGACCTATGCGATGAGCTCTGGCTATTGCCTGGTCTTCTACAGCAGGATTCCAGTGGGGACTAGTAAAATATATCTCGTGAAAGTGCTGAAGATTGAGTCCTTCACAAGCAGTCTGAATTTGCAATAACATAACCTCAGGTGCCAAGTAACTGTCAATTAAAGACCAGACATCTTCGTTTAAGGTATGATTCCAGCTTTTACACACGCTACGCACGGCACCAGCATCTGGTGCATAATCCAGGCATCTTTGTTTAGTGCGTTTTTTGGTGCGTCCATCTATGACTTCCACAGTAATGTTCATCTTTTTCAGTGCCAATTCAAGAGCGTCAATCTCGTCACGATAGTGACAAAACACTAACTTGCGTCTGCTGTTCACAATATTACCTTTCTTATTAGAGCGGTTATTCAGCGTCTTCAAAATTGCTGTGAGTTTGCTTGCTGTGTTGATATCTCGGAGTTCAATCTCTTCCGGAATTTGACCGCGGAATCTCATTTTATTGAAAGCACACGATAATAAACCCGGCAAAATGCAGGTCTGCCTGGCACGTGTTAACATAGGCAATGGGCTTCGATCAAGATAGCCGATGATTTGGTCTACATTCGCAGTAGTGACATCAGAGAATGATAGATGAGAATGAATTTGAGCAGCGACAGTTGCCTCATTTGTACCCTGCCATTTCACCATAATATCGTGAGTTGTTACTGGTGGGAGTTCGATCCCTACGCTTTTCTTAGTGCGTCTCAACAAGTGATAATCGAGGATTTTCTTGGCATCCGTTACTTTATTCTCAAAAGCTTTTCCTAGACCCATAATAGTGCACAAAGCGTTGAGGTCAGCTACCTTATTCTGAATTGGAGTTCCGGTAACAAGCCAATGAATTGGACTTTTCAGCTGTCTAGCTCCACGATATATTGCAGTTTTTGGAGTTCGCATATGATGTGCCTCATCATATATAATGCGGTCCCATTTCAATGCACTCAGTTTCGATGGTTTTTTTCTAAGTGCAATCATACCGTATGTTGTAAGGACGACCATAGCTGTTTCCAACTCTGCTTCGGTTGCTTTTTTTGCACGATAGCCGTGAAACACAAGAGTATAACTGAATAGACCTAAGCCAAATTTCTTGATAACCTTTTCCCATTGTGATAGAAGAGCAGGTGGCACAACAATGAGAGTGCGTCTCTTGAAGTTGGCAACAATAGCTCCCAGCATCAAGATAGTCTTACCTAAACCCATTTCGTCCGCGATAATGCCGCCGCGAACACCATAACCTGGCTTCTTACACAACTCGTGATACAACACCCACATCATCCCGTCCAGTTGATGATTTTTGGTGTCTAGTTTAGCCTCCTCGAGGAACGTATTGTAGCGTTGCATACTCTCAGCAGTCACATCATGAGCGTCGCGGTGACGCTGGCAACGGGGACAGTCGCAAGTATCGCTCGCTTTATAGGTTGGGTCTACAGTAGGCTGGTATGTCATTTTTATCAAAATAAATGCTGATTTCTTGATTTGCGATTGGTTCGTTTTTTTGTTTTTATTTTCTTTTTATTTATTTTTTTTTTAGTTTATACTAGTGTTTTTTTGGGGATGCAATACAAAAAAATTTTGAAAAGTTTTTCAATTTTCTAAAAAAATAATAATTATTAAAAAAAGTAAAAAGAGTAATCCAGAAAATTGAAGTACTTTTTGTTTATTATGAATAAAGCATACAAACATAACAAACAACTAGCAAATTATCAAAAAACACCCGATTACAAGAATCATTCAAAAAATGTCTCGCTTCACCGTTCGTTCGACTTCCCGCAGCACTTCTCGCACCCCCTTCTGTGGGATCTGCAAGAAAGCAGGCAAGACTCAGCAGGAGTTCACCTCCCACTTTGTCAAGAATGCACCTAACGGTGAGGTGGTCTGTCCCACGCTTCTGGGCACTGAATGCCGCTACTGCCACGACCTCGGTCACACGAAGGCTCACTGCCCTAAGCTTGTTGAGAAAGCAAGCCATCAGGCTTCCTATGAGAAGCAGCAGCGGGCAAACGACAAAAAGCGCAAAGCTGTGAACAGGCTCAGAGCTCAAGTCGAGGCAGCTCAAGCCGCAAAAGGTGAAACCTTTTTGGAGATGAGCTTTGGACGCACTAGCGTTCGATTGCCTATCAAATGCCACCCGGTTTCCAAAAAAGCCAGGAACACGGTGTCTGTTGACAGCTCTTTCGCTAATGCTTTCTACTCAGATAGCGACAGTGATGATGAGGAAGCAGTGATGAACCACGGACCTGCTGTGGCTCAGCCCCGACAGCTTATTGGTGCCTGGGGCAATGGTGCCTGGGGCAATGGTGCTGCAGCTATCGCTCAGCCAGCTATCGCTAGCAAACCCCGGAAAAAGTCTAAGCGTGTCGCATTCAAACACGACAACGCTGAGACGCTGATGAAGCCTATTGCAGCTGAGACCCGAACCTACGTGAAAGGTAGCCCTACCAACGCATTTGTTGAGAAGCCTGAGGCACCAGTTCTTAAAACTTCGACTAACGCCTGGAAGCCACGCTCTCGCAAAGCATCGACAAGCTCTTATGATACTGCCCTCCAGTGTGACGAGGAACTTCGCACAAATGCTTCTGGACGCACTGTTGGACAGATTGAAGCTAGTATCAAAGAAGTCCAAGAGGAACTCGATGATTGCGACCACTCCAGCACCAACTGGAGCGATAAGGGAGATATTGAGGATCTTCAGGACAAACTCAGTGAGCTTGAAGACGAACTGAAAGCAGTCCAGCCTCAGAAAGCGGCACAGAAAGCGCCTCAGAAAGCGGCACAGAAAGCGCCTGAGAAAGACCAATTTGGTCGCCCCACCGCTGACAACTCGTCGTGGTAAGTCTTCATAGCATAGTATCTTGCACATAATAAAAAATAAAAAATAAAAAACAAATAAAAAATAACAAGAAAGGCACCTGGATATAAAAGTCCTTTTCTTTTTATTTTTTTGGAAGATTATACTACAATCTCATCTACAATATCATATAGATATTTTGATGCTAGTTCATAGTCATCAAAATGCGTTGTATAACTTGATGATGAACCGGGAATGGGGAATGTCACGACATATTTACTATGCTTTTTTTTAATTGTATATTGGGTGCATTCATCGAATTTTTTCACATATGTCATTTCACTAGTTGTATTCACAAGAGGATAATAGTTTTTAGAAAGTAGCTTTTTCTCAGTGGTAAGGGACATTATTAATATAATATAATAGCTTTTCTTAAAATCAATTTACATAGTTATTTAAATTGAAATACTTAAACCTTAAAAGTAAATACATAAAAATGTCTACACCGAAAACGGACTCAAACCCAGGTCGAATATTAACCAAGCCAAATAAAGATGGTAATTTATATCAGTGTGAATGGTGTTCTCATCAACCTTATAAACAATACGCTTCATATCTGAAACATACCGAAAAATGTAAAAAAAAATCTATTAAAAATATTGAATTTCTTAGATTATCATCTGAACACGATGATTGCGTTAAAAAGAAAAAGACAAAAAGGTGTTCCTCAAATAAAAATAGAACAATGATACAAAATAATGAACGGCAAATCTTGCTACTTGAAAATGAAATCTCTCTATTACGAGATGAAAAAAATAAAATAGAACAGAATTACAAGCTACTTAATGCAAAATTTGATACTTTACAATGTAAAAATAATCAATTGCTGCAAATGATAGAGAATTTTGCTATAGAGTTTTTAAAGACTAGAGAATACGAATTTTAATAGCTTTTCTTAAAATAATTATTTCATAAAATTGAACCAAAAAAATGTTATGAATTAAATATTAATAACAACAGAATATATCCAACTATTAATAAATTATGCCTTGCTACTACCCACAAGCTTTTCTAGCATTATGTAACGCATATTGTTTTGATGAAAATGACCCACAGACACACCGTCTATTTCTTGAAAATCTCTTGTTTTGGATGCACGAAAACTATGGAAATGCATTATCGATTTATAATACCGAACATCGATTTAATGTTCCAGAGCCATCTGCGACATATCAAAAAGAGATTTATAATTGGTTTATCAGTATAAAAGAAATCTTTGAATTTTCAAATATGCATAGAGTAACAGAATGGTTCTATGATGTTCTGGATGAAAATGAAATTGACCTTGCATTTAATATGTTGGAGGTTAAAGATCAAAAACTGTTTATTAAATATTATAAAAGTGCAGTGGTTACACAGGAAGAGGAAATAAATTTGCTTGACATTACCAATGATTCTATTATTATAAATTATATTAATCAAGAGTTAGAAAACGGCTATCCCAACAGAGATGACATGAGCTTTGCAGACCTTGAAGAGGATGTTCCAACAGATGACGAAATGCCCCCTCTGGTGGATGCCGAGACTGATGAGGAGACTGATGAGGAGACTGATGATGAACTTCATACAAATGTTACTGTTCGAAACGTAAATAGAACTATTGATTTTGATGATTTATTCAATGGATTGGCTGAAGAAGTTGCTACAGAGCGCGAAAATAATCAGACTCAATTGTATGATGATGATGTACCCGATTCAGTGAGTGATAGCGATTATTCTAGTGATGATTCCTGTGATGATTCCTGTGATGATGATTCTTGTGATGATGATTCTTGCGATGATGATGTGATATTACAAAGGAATAGGAGTTCCCTAATTATCAATGTTTAAACAAGCTTCCAAAAGAGGAAATAAAAGTGTAATACCTGTCTTATCTGGTGTTTTGATATAAAATTTTTTTCTGCCATTTTTAAAAATTGGGATACAAAACATTTCCCCATCACATTCTATACCAGTAGTTGTATACACAGTATGTGGTTTATTAAAATTTATTTCAATTTGATTATAGTGGTGACTTTTATGATACTTATAAAATAATATATAATCTTCGTGTAATTCCATCCATCTTTTTTTGCATCCTGTCCATCCCCATTTTTTTCTATAATTTACCCATACAATTCCCACTAGTCTATTACTTACATTTTCTATTTCATATCCATTTCTTGTATATAAATGAGATGAGGTTTGCTTTACTATTTTATTTTTTTCATTCATTGATATATATATAGTGATAAAATTATATATATATATCAATAGTATTTATTGAGATGATGTTTGAGGACTTCCTACATTGGTTGTAGTGAAGATTTTTTCTGTTACTAAATAAGGGTCCATATTCGATGCGGGTCGTCTGTCTTCAAAATATCCTTCGCGGTTGTTTAAAGTATCATAACCGATTCTAATACTAGCTCCTCTGTCAACTGATTTATTAATATCAAATGTAAAATTATCATAATTTGCTGTCTCATATTCTCCTGACATTCTTTTTTCATTATCTATTCCATAAACTTTCATATGTTCTTTGTGATTTGCTGCTAAATTTCTTATTGCGTCAAATATATATTGAATGCCGTTTTCTGTAACATCAATATTATCATTTTCCTTTTTTCCTCCGCCGCGCATACTTAAGGTGCTATAATTTGTGTGACAACCACTACCATTAAATCCTTCCAGTGGTTTAGGATGCCAAACAACTTCTACATCATATTTTTCCGTAATTCTCTCCAACAACCATCTAGAAATCCATAGTTGGTCGCCTGATTCAATTCCTTCACAAGGACCAATTTGATATTCCCATTGACCTGGCGCTACTTCTGCATTAATACCACATATTTTTAGACCTGCGTCGATGCAAGCAAACATATGTTCTTCTACTATTCCTCTATCATATGCTCTAGTTGTACCTACACCACAATAAAAATCTTTCTGTGGGCGAATTTCTCCATTTGGACCCCGATATCTACGCATTGTATCTGCTGATAAAGGAAATAAAAAATATTCTTGTTCAATACCAAACCAGGGTTTTTCTTTTTTTGCCTGTTCTGATGAAAATGTTTTGGCGGCTTTATGTCGTGTATTTGTGGATAATGGATTTCCATCTTTATCATATGTCTCGCACAATACTAATACAGAAAATTGCTGTGGCGCGACGGGCATATTTGCTTTTTTTTCCGTATGCAAAGAGTTTTTATACACGGCGCGTGGCTTTAAAACTATTTCTGAATATGTTCCTTCCGCTTGACCCGTAGAACTGCCATCATAATTCCAATTTGGATAATTATCTATGTGATATTGATCAGCACCAACAAACTTATCACAAGAAAAAATTTTTGTTTTCGACCGAAGTTCTCCTTTTCCTCCTAACCAAATATACTCAGCAATAACATTATACTGTTTTTTATTCATTTTTAATAAATATATGTCTGGACCTTTATGTATCTTTTTTACATAATTCAACTATCATTTCCAATATTTCCCAGTCTTTTTTTACTTTTTCTTGAGACATAATATTAAAATTCTCTTCGGGTTTATTTTTATAAGACATTTTATACAACCTTAAAATAATATCTTGAAATGATTGGTTTGGAATCATAAAACTTGTATATGGATTAAGTTTTACTGATACAGGGAAGGATGTTTTGTCATTATTCTTAGTATAATAATACACATTTTCCAGTGGATTTGACGCGTTTCCACTTACAAATCCTATTTTTATTTGGTCTACATAATAACCATCAAATTCCAGGTTCGCCCTAACAGTATTTATATCTTGCATCATATCAGTATGTCTGTTTTTTATAACTAATTCTTTTGTTCCTTCTACTATTTTTGGAATCTGACGCGTTGCTATCATTTTTTGAAATCTATTTATGGAACTATGAAGGAGACAGGATACTACTGAATCAGTAAGTTCTAAAAAGTTAGGATTAGATTTTTTGATATTTATTAATATCTCTCTGATAAGCATTTCATATGCTCTTACTGTGTGATGAGTATATACTTCTCTATGCAATCGATATCTTGTTGAAAACAGTGTGAAAATTTCATATTGGAGTTTTTCAGGCCAACTTATCATAAATTTTCTAGGTCTTTCGTCTATAATACAGACACGCATATCTGTTACCAATCTTGAAAATTCTTTTGGATTAACATATGTTAGACCCAAATGATAACAATCTCGTCTAATGTAATCTATTTTATCGACATCAATCTGACAAATTTTATTTGCTACTATTTGATTAAACCATTGATACTGTTTTATTCCTTTTGGATCTACCATATCTATAATTCTTTCAACTTCTTTTTTTGTAAGGGGGATTTTATAGGTTTTAACCATCTCTCTAAACAAGACGCAGCCTCTTTCTTCATGTTCAGGTTCGTCACCTCTTATCAACGGGTCATCATAAAGATGACTGAATGGTCCGTGACCAATGTCATGAATTAATCCGGCAATTCTAAATAATTCTATTTCTCTATCAGTTATTTTTAGTTCTGGTTGATTTGTTTGGAGAGATTTGCTTGCCTCACCTGCTAAATGACTAACTCCTAGAGAATGGGCAAATCTTGAATGAGTTGCTGACGGATAAACATAATAAGCTGCTCCTAGTTGCTTTAAATCTCTGAGTCTTTGAAATTCAGGAGTATCTATAATTTGTCTCATTACATCTGTTAATGTGATGAAACCGTGAATTGGACAATATATTCTTTTGCTAGACATTTGGGTGTTTGTGTGTTTGCGTGTTTGTGTGTTTATTATAATAAAAAAAATTTATATTGATTCAATTTTATAAGAATCTTACTTCCACCATCCTGCTGATAATTCATCACTATAGTGTTGAATACCTAAAATAATCATACTTACATATGTTGTTGTATATGTATATCGCCATTTTTCTTCCTTCAACCATTCTTCTATTTTTTTCCATCTTTTTAAAGGATTGGTATGATATATTTTCATTAATTCTTGCACTTTTATGTCAGTTTTAAAAGCTGTTATTAGTCTTTCGACAACTTCTGTTTCGTGAATTTCATCATATGTATCGTGAAAACTTGTTTCAAGACTTTTAAGTTTAGATTTATGAACATATGATGGGTAAATGGGTGTAGTAGTTTGTTGATAATCTATTGTTGTTGTCATTTCTATAGTAATAAAAAAGATTTTATAGAATTCAATTTTATAACTTATTAACAATTAGTAAGTCTTGTTCTTTGAATTTAGACCTGCTGTTTCAAACCCTTCACGCGTGTTTTTTCTGTATTCAAGATAGTCTAGATAGTTGGCGTGACGTTTTCCTCTACGAGTATCCCAGAAACTTTTCCAATAATTTGGAATAACTTTCATATTTCCAATAGAGTCAATTTCGTAACGATAAGCTAGACCCAATGTGTCATACTCATTTTCAACTGGAATCTCGAAGCGTTGTCCAAACCACTTTGCATATCCTGATTTGAAACGAGGCTCTTCAGTATCTTGTTCGTTTCTTCCAAAGCTGATAGGTGCATACTTTGGATGCGACCAATATGTATCATATTTCACAACCTCGCCATTTTCACCGTGAATAGGGTCACTATGATGTTCCCAACCTCTGCTAATAGCTGCATCTGTAGGTGACATTGCATTATCGCGAGGCTTGAGGGGACCTGGAATACGAGGGAGAAGTTGTGCATAAGCTGTAAGCTCTTCGTGTGACATATTATCAAGAATTGTGCTGCGGAATACGTGAGGAGGATTTTGTTGAGTCTTCAACTTTACCCAATCTTTGCTACCAACTGGGAAATAACCGATTTCGCCGGGTTTGAGCATAGGAATGCGCTTAACCTTAGGCTTATCATTACTCTTGTTAAATCTTCCACGACCATAGCCACGGCCACCGCCACGGCCACGACCACGACCACGACCACGACCACGACCACCGCTTCGGTTATTATAACGTTGCTTTTGCTCTTTCTCATTTTGCTCGGTGATATCGGTCAAAGAACGACCCCCACGACTCTGGGTATTAGTAGAAGAAGGAACGCGGATACGGAATGGTTGACTCATTTTATTAGAAGTGTTTGTGTTGGTTTGCTAGAATAATATGCTTGTGTGCTTTATTTGTTGATAATAAATATTTTTCAATTTTCTGTACATACATTGTACATTGCAGTGTATTGATTTACATCTATGATTTGTTTACACCAAATAACTAAAAATATATATTATAACTTTTTATGTTTCTTTCTTGTTCTTTTTTTTTGTTTTTTTTTGTGATTGCGTCTTGATTTTTTACGTTGTTTTCTACGGCGTTTTCCTCCTTGAAAAAGCCCTTTTATTCTATTACAGGCTTTCCCACAACAACCTCGTTTTTCATCACAATTTTCATTTGCCATTAATGGATTTCTATTATTACGAGTTGTATGAAATTTGCGTTTTCTTCGTTTTCTTGTGCCTTTTCTGTTGCCTGCTAATATTTTACTTACGTTATTTACTGCTTTTCTGTGAATGGAAAACTGTTTTAGTTGATATTTCAACTCAGGGGAAACATTGTTTGGTTCATTAATTTTCTGAACTGCATTATTAGCATCTATTTTTAGCTGTTCAAATTCAGCATTATTAGCATCTTTTTTTAGCTGTTCAAATTCAGCTGATTCTTTTTGTGTTATAATTCTTCCATAATCCCTAACTAATTTGTTGTAGTGCTTAAAATGGGTTGAATATTTATTCTTGTTAATGTTTGTGGCGGTATGGTTATTACGGCGCCTGCGAGCATTGTTTCTTTTGTTCAAATATTTTTTTCTGTTATTTCTAAGCTGATTTAGTGAAGACATATATATATATAAATATGAGAACTTATTTTTTGGTAAGTTTATAAGTTATATATGTCGTCATATAAAATAGAGTAGCACCCCAGAACGCATCTTTTAATGCAATTAT
>Ga0114997_10003678_pt1 | contig 11993 bp, 12 predicted proteins | sample ArcticOcean_MG_C_2_FD_87045 | JGI IMG/M metagenome (GOLD analysis project Ga0114997, IMG submission 87045) | Marine microbial communities from western Arctic Ocean - ArcticOcean_MG_CB4_136 | ecosystem: Environmental > Aquatic > Marine > Oceanic | place: Arctic Ocean: Canada Basin | collected... | reverse complement strand
CTTATATATTTAGGGGTGCTTTAGATGTAAGAGCAAAAGAAATTAATGAAGAGATGAAAATTGCAGCAGCTACTGCTATAGCGCTTTTAGCTAGGGATGATGTTCCAGACGAAGTTGTCTCTGCTTATGGTGGAGATAGACCTAAATACGGAAAAGAATATATAATTCCTTCAACTTTTGATCCTAGACTAATAAGTGTTATTCCTTCAGCGGTAGCAGAGGCTGCTGTTAAGAGTGGTGTAGCCAGAAAAAAAATTTCTAACTTTGAGGCTTACAAAGAGCAACTAACGAATAGACTAGATCCATCTATGTCTCTAATGCAGGGCATTAATTCAAAAATTAAAAAACTTCAAAAAAGAGTGGTCTTCGCGGAAGGTGAAGATAAGAATATGTTAAAGGCTGCAATAGAATTTGGGAAAAATAAACTAGGAATTCCTATTTTGATTGGAGCTGAAAAAAGAATTAGAGATCAGCTAAGAGAAATTGGTCTAGATGAAAATTTTAAAATTGAAATTGTTAATTCAACTGACAAAAATAAGAGAGAGAAATATGTTAAATATTTATATAAAAAACTGCAAAGAGATGGTCAGCTCGAGCGAGACGTGGATCGACTAGTAAGAAATGATCGAATTGCCTGGGGTTCATCTATGATTGCCTGTGGTGATGCTGACGCCATGGTGACCGGCAATATAAGACATTATGCAGCTTCTATAGAAAAACTTAAAAAAGTTGTAGATTCAAGATCGGGAGAAGAATTGTTTGGAATGACTATGGTGGTTTCAAAAGGCAAAACAATTTTAGTTGCAGACACTAATGTAAAAGACTTCCCTTCGGCTGAAAGATTAGCAAATGTTTCCATATCATGTGTTAGGGTCGCTAGATTGTTTGGGTTTGATCCAAAAGTAGCTTTTTTATCACATTCAACTTTTGGTAAACCCGTTTCAAAAAATACTAAACATGTTAGAGATGCAATTGAATTATTAAAAACCAAAAATGTTGATTTTGATTTTGATGGAGAAATGCAACCAGATGTTGCTTTAAATTCAATTTACAAAGAAGTTTACCCCTTTTCAAAAATTGTTGGAAATGCCAACATACTTATGATGCCTGCTCTTCACAGTGCTGCAATATCTACAAAGCTTTTGAAATCTTTTGGTGGAGCAAAATTAATAGGACCTCTTTTAATTGGTCTAGGTTTGCCAATAGAAGTGGCTCCGTTGAGATCCTCTACTTCGGAAATCTTAAATTTGGCTTCTATAGCAGCGTTTTCTTCCGATATAATAAATTACGATAAAAATTAATTTTTATTTCTACTTAGTTCTGAAACTAAATAAATTGAAGGTATTACCGAAGCAACATCATATATGTTATTAGCTTCGTTCATTACTTCTTTTTTTTCCTCTGCATCTAAGGCAATGCCAAATATATAAATATTTTTATTTATTGTTTCTAGCGTGTAATTTCCCGACTTAATTTTTTTATTTGAAATAAGTCTTACTCTTAGATGACTTGTAATTAATACATCTTTTGCTGTACTCTTAAAGTTACTTTGGCCTTTAATACTAATCGCATTTTTTACAGATCTTACACCTTTTGTTTCCCAGGCAAGTTTTGTAATTTTAATTTTTTCTTCTGGTTCGTCAACTTTACCAGTTATAAAAATAGCGCCGTCTATTACCTCAATCATAATGTATATAGGATAATTTTTGCCAGGAACAATAGCCATTTTTAATTGTAAACTTTTTTTCATTATACTGTCGTCTATTTGCATACCAACAGATCTTGGATCAAATGAAATCTCTACTCCAGCACCAAATTGTCTAACAGTATTTATTGTAGCACTACAAGCATGCAAAAATAAAAATAATATAATTAAGCTAAATATTTTTCTCATCTTTAATTTCTAAGCATATCTTGTAAACTTTTTTTTTGGGTACATTTTCTTTTTTTGATATTAACTCAACAACGTCTTTTAAACTATATTTTTTTAAATATATTTTAGCTTGTAATTTAATATCCGTCTCATTAATAACAATATTTTTACTATCTTTTTTCGATATAACAATAGTAAGCTCTCCTTTAAGGGACGATTTAAATAATTTTATAGATTTTATATCACCACGATAATAAGTTTCATGCAATTTTGTAATTTCTCTTGCTATCATAATTTGTCTATCAGAAAAATACTTCTTAAAACTATTTAAATAGAAATCAATTTTTACGCCCGATATAAAAAAAACTAATGAATAATTTATTTCATTTAATTTAGAAAGTGATTTATCTAATTCATTTTCAGTTTTGGGAAGAAATCCATAAAAAATAAATTGGTCTTCGAAGCCAGAAACACTAACAGCAGCCGTGATGGAAGATGCACCTGGAATGGGGAATATTTTGATCTTTTTATAAATACATTCTTTAATTAACAAATTTCCAGGGTCTGATAATACTGGCGTTCCAGCATCTGAAATTAAGGACAAAATTTTGCCCTCATTTAAATATTCAATAACCTTATTGACTTGTTTTTTTTCATTAAATTTATGAATAGAAATAAGTTTCTTTTTAATTTTTAAATGATTTAATAATTTTAATGATCTTCTTGTATCTTCGCACAAAATAATGTCTGATTTCTTTAATACATCAATGGATCTAATTGTGATATCATCAAGATTACCAATGGGGGTTGAAACAACATATAAACCAGAAGAATAGTTTTTCATATAATGAATAAAATTATACTAATATTTTTAACTTATGTAGTTCTTTTTTTTAGCACTAGTTTATTTAGTGAAAATAAAAAGAACCAATTAAAGATTGGTTTACTGGCTCCTTTTTCAGGTGAATACAAAGATTTAGGCAATTCTTTATTATTGTCCATTCAACTAGCTCTTGAAGAAATTAATGATAAAGATGTAAAAATTATTCCAAGAGATTCTGGCTCCAATGATAAAAAAAAGCTAAATAGTTCAATCGAAGAAATTATTAATGAGGGTGCAAAAATTATAATAGGCCCCGTCAAATCAGATAATTTTAGTGAGCTTGAAAAATATCGAGATATACTTTTTATTTCTCTTTCTAACATTGATCCTGAAATTCAAAATAACATAATTAGTGTTGGGGTAAGCTTGGAATCACAACTTATATCAATTAAAAAATTTCTTAAAAAAGAAAAGAAAAAACAAACTATAATTTTATATCCTGAGAATGAATATACAGATTTTATAGACAAGAAAATTAAAAAAATTAAATTAATAAATTATAAAGTTTTTAAATATAATCCTGACCCAAAAATTTTAACTGGTGAAATTGAAAAACTAACAAATTACAAGCAGCGAAAAAACAATTTAGAAATAAGGAAAAAAATTTTAAAAAATAAAGAAGATCCTGGGTCTATTAGAGAGTTGAAAAAACTCGATCAAATATATACTTTAGGTAAAGTAAATTTTGACTCTTTAATAGTTATAGATTTTGGAAATAGTTTAAAAAGTGTATTAACCTCGTTAGTTTTTTCTGACGTTAAAGAAGAAGACGTACTTTTTACAACTGTAAATCAATGGTTTGATAAGAGTATTTTTTATGAAAATTCTTTAAAAAGTTTATATTATCCATCGGTTAACTACAAAAACTTTAAAAATTATAACGAAAAATACTTGAGAATTTTTGGGTCTCAACCAAGTGAAATTACTATCTTGGCTTACGATTCTTTAGGATTAATTTATTACTTATGGAAAAAAGACAATAAAGAAGTATCTATTAAAAGTTTTTTAATTAAGGAAAAAATCAAAGGAAAAATTGGTACATTTACCTTTAATAATGGTCAGGTTTTGCAAGACTTAGACATTTACCAAGCAGCTAATAATAAATTTACTAAATTTTAATTTTCTTCTTTAACTTTTGAAACGCGAGATATCTGTGGTCCATTTTTATCTTTTCACTTTTTTTCATTTGGCCAAAAGTTATTTTTTTATTATTTGGTATAAATATCGGATCATAGCCAAAACCATTCTTTCCTTTTAATCTTTCTGATATCTTACCTTTTATTTTCCCAACAACTGTCAAACTTTTTCCAGCTGGGTACTTTATACTTAAACTACAAATAAAATCTGCTCTCATATTTTTAATTTTTTTATTTTTATTTTTATAACTAACTTGTTGAATAATTTTGTGCATAGCCTTGTTGAAAGATCCACATTTTTTAGCCATGCGTGCTGAATAAATACCTGGCTTTCCATCCAGACAGTTTACCGAAAGACCGGAATCATCCGATATGGATAATAGTTTTGATTTTTTACAAAAATATTCTGCTTTAAGTTTGGCATTTTCAGAAAACGTTTTGCCTGTTTCTTTGGGGCTTTTAATTTTAATACTTACAGGTGAAATTTTTTTAATGTTTTTATTAAGTAAATAGCTAATTTCTCTAAATTTTCCTATATTATGTGTTCCAATTAAAATTTTTTTTATATTTTTCATTTATACCTAGTAATTAAAGTTTTAAGCATTATATAGCAATTATAATGGAAAATAACTCAAAAAAAGAAGCCGACAGCAATGTTGAAGCTGAATTAAATAAATCAGAGGATAAAAACTTTGAAAAATCTGTTGAACAAAAATTAAAGGAGGCTGAATTAAATAAATCAGAGGATAAAAAACCTGAAATATCTGTTGAACAAAAACTAAAAGAAACTGAAGATAGATTGCTCAGGTCCTTAGCAGAATTAGAAAATCAAAGAAGAAGGTTTGAAAAGGAAATAAAGGATGCTTTTGAATTTGGTGGATTCAATTTTGCAAAAGAAATTTTGGCTATTTTAGATAATTTACAAAGGGCGAAAATATCAATTAGTAACGATGTATCCCTAAAAAGTAATGCAGATTTTGACAAATTCATTAAAAATATTGATATAATAGAAAATGACTTAACTTCGATTTTTGAAAAAAATAAAATAAAAAAAATTAATTCTGTTAATGAGAAATTTGACCCCAACTTGCACCAAGCGATGCTTGAAATTGAGGATGAAAATGTTGATCCTGGTACTATTGTGCAAGAAATTCAACCGGGCTATATGTATAATGAAAGATTGCTAAGACCTTCCTTTGTAGGTGTTGCTAAGAAAAAAACTCAGAAAAACAAAGAAAAAAGTGAAAAAAAAGAGGAATAATGCCTTGTAGAAAGAAAAATAACACCCATATAAAAATTAAATAAAATAAGGAATTAAAAATATGAGTAAAGTAATTGGAATAGACCTTGGTACAACTAACTCTTGTGTATCAATTATGGACGGTTCGCAAGCTAAGGTGTTGGAAAACGCTGAAGGTGCAAGAACCACTCCTTCTGTAGTAGCTTTTATAGAAAATGATGAAAAATTAATTGGGCAACCTGCAAAAAGACAGGCCGTTACTAACGCGGTTGATACAATTTTTGCATCTAAAAGACTTATAGGTAGAAGTTTTAATGATGAATCCGTCCAAAAAGATATTGGAAAAGTCCCTTTTAAAATTACTAAATCTGCAAACGGGGAGGCATGGGTAGAAGGTAAAGGAAAAAAATATTCTCCTTCTCAAATTTCAGCTTTTGTTTTGCAAAAAATGAAGGAAACAGCTGAAAAGTATTTAGGGCAAGCAGTTACAAAAGCGGTAATCACAGTACCCGCTTATTTTAATGACGCCCAAAGACAAGCAACTAAAGATGCTGGTAAAATTGCAGGGTTGGAAGTTTTAAGAATTATCAATGAACCAACTGCTGCTGCTCTAGCGTATGGCTTAGATAAAAAAAATGGACAAAAAATTGCAGTTTACGATTTAGGTGGAGGAACATTTGATGTTTCTATTTTAGAAATTGGTGATGGAGTATTTGAGGTTAAATCTACAAATGGTGATACATTTTTAGGTGGAGAAGATTTTGATGATGCAATTGTAAATTATTTAATTGATGAATTTAAAAAAGATAATGGAATAGATTTAAGAAGTGATAAATTAGCTCTTCAAAGACTTAAGGAAGCTGCAGAAAAAGCTAAAGTAGAACTCTCTTCTGCAACACAAACTGAGATTAATTTACCATTTATAACTGCAGACAAAACTGGTCCGAAACATGTTAATTTAAAATTTACTAGAGCCAAGCTTGAAGCGCTGGTGTCTGACTTGGTAGAAAGAACTTTAGAGCCATGTAAAATAGCATTAAAAGATTCTGGCTTTTCGGCTGCAGAAATTAACGAAGTCGTTTTAGTTGGTGGTATGACTAGAATGCCAAAAATTATAGAAACTGTAAAAACCTTCTTTGGCAAAGAGCCAAACAAAAGTGTTAATCCTGATGAAGTAGTTGCTATGGGTGCCGCAATACAAGGTGGGGTTTTGCAGGGAGATGTTAAAGATGTTTTGTTGCTAGACGTAACACCTCTGTCTCTAGGAATTGAAACTTTAGGTGGGGTTTCTACAAAACTGATAGATAAAAATACAACGATCCCTACAAAAAAGAGTCAGGTTTTCTCTACTGCTGAAGATAATCAGCCTGCTGTCTCTATTAGAGTGCTTCAAGGCGAAAGAGAAATGGCAACAGACAATAAAGAATTAGGAAAATTTGAACTAATGGATATACCTCCAGCTCCTAGGGGTACCCCTCAAATTGAAGTAACATTTGATATCGATGCCAATGGTATTGTGAGCGTTTCTGCTAAAGATAAAGGCACTGGTAAAGAGCAGAAAATACAAATTCAAGCCTCTGGTGGATTGACGGATGAAGAGGTTCAAAAAATGGTTAAAGAAGCTGAAGCAAATAAAGAAGCTGATAAAAAAAAGAGAGATTTCGTTGATTCAAGAAATCAAGCCGACAGTCTTTTATTTTCTACTGAAAAAAGCCTTAAGGAACATGGTGACAAGGTTACCCCTGAAGAAAAAAAATCAATAGAGGATGGTATAGGACAACTTAAAAAATCTCTTGAAGGAACAGATTCTGAAGAAATTAAAAAGAAAACACAAAACTTAATACAGGTATCAATGAAATTAGGAGAAGCAGTTTATAAAAGTCAGCAAAAAAATGACCCGAAAAAAGATCAAGAAAAAGATTCTAAGCCTAGCGAAAAAGACAAAGAAGACGTAGTCGATGCAGACTTTGAAGATGTAAAAGACGATAAAGAAAAAAGCGCCTAAGCTATAACAAATATAAAGGAGACGTCCTGTGGCGAAAAGAGATTGTTATGATGTCTTAGGTGTTACTAAGTCATCTTCAAAAGATGAAATCAAAAAAGCCTACCGTAAACTAGCATTAAAATATCATCCCGACAAAACTAAAGGTGACAAAAATTCTGAAGAGAAATTTAAAGAAGCAAGCGAATCCTATCACATACTTTCAGATGACAAAAGAAAAGCTAACTATGATCAATTTGGTCACGCAGCGTTTGAAGGTAGTGGTGGAGGACAAGGCTCTGCTGGTTTTGATACCTCTTCATTTTCAGATATTTTCGAAGATTTTTTTGGAGATTTTGGAGGAAGTGAGTCCTCAAGGAGGCCTAATAATAGAGGAAATGATTTAAGATATGATCTTACAATAAATTTAGAAGAGGCATACAGTGGTATAGAAAAAAATATCAAATACACTACCTATAAAAAATGTTCTGACTGTTCAGGAAGTGGGGCCGCAAAAGGTTCAAGACCAATAAGTTGCAACTATTGTAATGGCAAAGGTAAGGTAAGATCTAGTCAGGGATTTTTTACAATCCAACAAACCTGTCCACAATGTAGTGGATATGGTGAAACAATAGGAAAACCTTGCACAGATTGTAGTGGAAATGGAAAAGTACAAAGCAGTGAAAATGTTACTGTTAAAATACCAAAAGGGGTAGATGATGGAACAAGAATTAGGCTTTCAGGCAAGGGAGAGGCAGGAACTAAAGGGGCTTCAACAGGGGATCTTTATCTTTTTATTTCAGTAGATAGTCATAGTATTTTTAAAAGATCTGAAGAAAATATTTACTATGAGTTGCCAGTAACATTTTCTAATGCTGCCTTGGGCTCTACAGTTGAAGTTCCATCAATCGATGGTGGGAGGTCAAAGATTAAAATTCCACCTGGCACACAACATGGAAAGCAATTTAGACTAAAAGGTAAGGGCATGCCTATATTAAGAAGAAACACCTTTGGTGATTTATATATTAGAATTATTACAGAGGTTCCTATATCATTATCGAAAAGACAAAAAGAAATTTTAGAAGAGTTTAAGGAATTAGAGGAAGCAAAACCTAATCCTGTTATAAAAAAATTTTTTGATAAAACAAAAAAATTTTGGGGGTCAAAATAATGAAAAAAATTAACTTGGGTATAACTGGTTGTTTAGGGAAAATGGGTCAACACGTTATTAGGTCTGCTAAAAATAATAAAAAATTTAATCTAATGTCTCTTACTGAAAACCAGGTGATTAATAAAAAAATTGAGGGTATTAAGATTAATAAAAATACTGAAAGTACTTTTAAAAAAACAGATATAATCATAGATTTTACTGTACCGAGTTGTACTTTCGAACTACTTGAAATAGCATCAAAACTTAAAAAAAGAATTGTTATCGGAACAACAGGTTTTACAAAGAAAGAAGAAAATTTAATAAAAAATTATTCAAAAAAAATTCCAATATTAAAAGCTGGTAATATGAGTTTAGGAATTAACTTGCTAATGTACTTAACGGAAATTACATCAAAGTCTTTAGGTAAAAGTTTTTTAAGCAAAGTTTTTGAGATTCATCACAAGCATAAAAAAGACCATCCTTCTGGAACGGCATTAATGCTTGGAAAAGGGATTGCTAATGGAAAAAATAAAAATTTTTACAAACTAATGGGTAAAAAATATTTAAATAAAAAGGTTTTTCCTTACGGGAAAAAAATTAATTTTAACTCACTAAGAAAAGGAGAGGTAGTTGGAGAACATGAAGTTCGATTTTCTAGCGGCAAAGAAATAATTACTTTAAATCACGAAGCATTTGATAGGGATCTCTACTCTGAGGGAGCATTAATAGCTGCAAAATGGTTAATGAATAAAAAGCCAGGTTTATATTCAATGAGAAATGTTTTAGATTTTAAATAATTTAAAAGAATGAATGTAATAAAAAGAGCTGAATTAATACTAAAAATACTTAACCAAATTTACCCTAAAACACCCATTCCTCTTAATCATAATAGTAAATTCACTTTATTGGTTTCAGTTCTGTTGTCGGCACAATGTACAGACGTTAATGTTAATAATGTTACTAGAAACATTTACCCAAAATATAATAAACCTGAGCATTTTATTAAATTAGGGAAAAAAAAAATTGAAAAACTTATCAAGAGCATAGGTCTCTTTAGAGTTAAGGCTAAAAGTATATATCTAATGTCAAAACTAATAATAAAAAATCATAAAGGTAAAGTTCCAGAAAATTTTGAAGATCTTGAAAAATTACCTGGTGTTGGTCATAAAACTGCAAGCGTGGTTATGTCCCAAGGATTTGGACATTCTGCTTTTCCTGTAGATACCCATATTCATCGCTTGGCGCAAAGATGGGGTTTAACTAATGGTAAAAATGTAATTCATACAGAAAATGATTTGAAAAGGTTATTTCCTAAAAATCGTTGGAACAAACTTCACTTACAAATAATTTACTATGGTAGAGAATATTGCAAAGCCAGAGATTGTTATGGTATAAAATGTAAAATTTGTACGAAATGTTATCCAAATAGAAAAAAGCCAATTATAACAAAGAAAGCTTAAAAGATATTATGAAAATTTTAGGAATAGGAAATGCAATAGTTGACGTTATTTGTAAAGTTGAAAATAAATTTTTATCAGATAACAAATTAACAAAAAGTACTATGAAACTTGTTGATGAGGTTGAGTTTAAAAAATTGCTATCTAGTCTTAAAATTGAAGAAACAGTTTCAGGAGGTTCAGTAGCAAACTCTATCGTAGGACTTTCCCAACTTGGAAATAAAGTTGGGTTTATTGGAAAAATTAATGATGATAAATTAGGAAGTAAATATGAAGAGGGATTAAGAAAGGAAAATATTAAATATTTTTATTCGAAAAAGAAAGAAGACTCATCAACTGGAACATGTTTAATTTTAATAACCCCGGACTCAGAAAGAACTATGTGTACTTTTTTAGGTACAGCAGGGAAAATAAATGAAAATGATGTGGATATAAATGCTGTTAAAAATAGTGAAATAACATTTTTAGAGGGTTACTTATGGGATGAAGGAAATCCAAAAAAAGCATTTGATAAAGCAATACAAAACTCAAATAAAGTTGCGATGTCATTATCTGACCTATTTTGTGTAAAGAGACATAAAAAGCATTTCCTAGATTTAGTAAAAACTAAATTAGATATTACTTTTGCAAATGAGCAAGAAATTACAACACTTATAGATGCAAAAAAATTTGAGGAAATAATTTCATTTTCTAAACAATTAAATAAGTTAATTGTAATAACAAGAGGAGAAAAAGGGGCAATAGCCATACACGGGGATAAAGTTGTAGAACATGGTATTCAGTCAAATCTTAAGATTGTAGATTTAACAGGCGCTGGTGATCTGTTTGCAGCTGGCTTTCTTCACGGATTTATAAATAATAAAACTATGGAGGAAAGCATTAAAAAAGGCACTGAACTATCATCAAAGATTATTCAGCAAATTGGGGCCAGGCTTTAAAATCATTTTTTTTTCCTTCTAAAGCTTCCTTTCCCTTTTTTTGTTTTAACAACCCTAGATCTGTATTTTGGCGTGAGCAAATCTTTGGCAATTTTATTTCTTTTCTTCATAAATTATATCCTTCTTTCTCATTATTTATGAAATATGCGTCGGCAAATTCACTAATAATTTTTTTTCTTAATCTATATATATGAGTTTCTACAGTATGTGTATCGGCATCAACTGCATATTGCCAAACTTTTTTTAATATATCTTTTTTACTTATAGATTTTTTTTCAAAATATAACAGTTCTATTAATTGAATTTCTTTTTCAGTTACAGTAATTGATTTTGTTCCATGTTTTAATTTTTTTTCATTTTTGTCTAAAACATATTCTTTAATTTTTATTGTAGAATTTTTATAAAATTTTTTTTTGGAAATTAATTGAATAATCTTTTTATTCAAATCGTGTATACTTAAAGGCCGTTCAATAATATTATTGCTGTTGTTATTTTGGACATTTCGTCTGCTAGTTATTAAGATCTTTGCATTTTCTTCAAAATTTTTTTCTATTTTTTTGATTTTAGGCTCCTCGAGAATTGACTCTTCGATAAGAAGAACATTATAGTTAGGAAAAATAATATTATCTTTAATATCTTTAAATAATATTAAATTAAATGGTAAATGTTCTTTAAGTTCAATAAGTGAATTGCTAAAGTCTACTGACGCTAAAAAAAGGATATCTGATTTATTATTTTGGCTATGCATATAAAATTAATAGATAAAAAACTACTATTTGGAGAGTGCAATGTAAAGTGTGCAGTGGGGAAAAAAGGTATATCCAATAAAATGGAGGAAGGTGACAATATAACTCCTAAAGGTTGTTTTAGTTTAAAAACTGTATTTTTTAGAAAAGATAGAATGCGCTACTTAAAAACTAAAATACAGAAAATACATATAAAAAAGAATATGGGCTGGTGTGACGATTCTAGCTCAAAATACTATAATAAACTAATTAGATTTCCATTTAATAAATCTGCGGAAAAACTTCATCAAAGAAATAATTTGTATGACGCTATAATAGTAATAGATTTTAATATGAAACCAGTTATAAAAAATAAGGGAAGTGCCATATTTATTCATATTGCTAACAAAAAATATAATACAACAAAAGGCTGTATAGCAATTTCTAAGAAAGATATGCGACATTTGTTAAGAAGTTTGGGTAAAAAAAATAAAATTACTATTTTTTAAGATCTTTCTCCAAAAATTGCACTACCAATACGTAAAAAAGACGCTTTATATTTAAGAGCTTTTTTATAGTCAGACGACATGCCCATGCTTAATTCTTTTAG
>Ga0114997_10003677_pt1 | contig 11996 bp, 7 predicted proteins | sample ArcticOcean_MG_C_2_FD_87045 | JGI IMG/M metagenome (GOLD analysis project Ga0114997, IMG submission 87045) | Marine microbial communities from western Arctic Ocean - ArcticOcean_MG_CB4_136 | ecosystem: Environmental > Aquatic > Marine > Oceanic | place: Arctic Ocean: Canada Basin | collected... | reverse complement strand
CCATTTTCTCAACAATATCTTTTACTTTCATGTCTTCTTCGTATTTAATCGGTTGTTCTAGCCATTTCTCTTTGGTAATTTTTAATCGTGTAATTGGCACAAGATTATATTCCATAATAAAAGATATGAATTAAATATAATTTATTTATAAACGTAAATTATTAACGCCTCCAATGACTGATGCTATCACATTTACCACAAATCTATCTTGATTTATGAGTTAGTTTAATAGGTGTGGGGGAAGGTGTAAGAGAAGTTTTAAGGGGAGTTTTAAGGGGAAGAAGAACTCTTCATTCATCTCGTCGTCATTCGCTATAAAATATGATTCCCTGATGTTTTTCATTTTAACAATATAAAAAATAGAGATGGCGGGGTGTTACCGAGGGACCCGGTTCTGCCTTCTACATGGATGGCCTCGTGAAATGGTGTATGAGGTAAAATACTTCATTGCGGACTTACCCGTATCCCCCCCCAGTAGTCCACGACCAGATGGGGGTGATGGTCACCCTGTATATGATTTTGAGTATACCCTTCTCCATGTCTTTGACACGGTTATATGGCCGTTTACTCGTAGCGAAACCGCCTATCGGAATAAGCGTAGTTTTCCGAGGAATATTAAGCAGAAAAACATTAAGCAGAAAAACATCTCCAAGAGTATGCGGCGAATGGGAAAACTGAAGCAACCGGGTGGCGCTTCTTGTAATCAGAGGCGTTAGGATTAATTATAACAAAGATACGATAAAATCTAAGAAATAAATTCTTTAATTGTATTTCGTATTTCATTTACATCTTCACCCGAATCAATACTTAAATGAGGGTGCTCTTCATTTAGCCATTCAAAATTATTTAATTCCGATAAATGAGTTCTTGCTGAAAGATGATCCATATAATTAAGAGGATAAATTTCTCTTATTCTTTTTCCCTGTAAATCATCCGAAATATTCAACTGAATTATTTTAAATCCATTTTTAACGAGTGCTTCGTATTCATTTTGATATCTTAAATCATCTATTAAACAAAAATCTTTATCTTGACATTGTTTGATAACATAGTTGATCCATACTTCGGAATCAATCTCTCTCATTTTTTGTCCCAAAGATGTTAATAGGGGTCTATCTTTGCAAAATGGATCCATTTGAAATAAATCTGAAGCGACTTGTTTCACTTTTTTACCAAATGAAAAGATCTCAAATCTCGGTTCTAATTCACATAAATAATTACAAAGCGTAGTTTTTCCTGAACACATTTTACCCGTGATAGCAATTTTCATAGTTTAAATTAGTATTAATTTAATTTTTAAATGTATATTTTATTTTTCTCTATTTTTAAATTCCATTCTATTTAAAAATTTGATTAACTATTAAAATGTATCAAGTAAATCAATATAAAATGCGGGTCGTAAAAAGAAACGGTCAACATGAAGAGGTCTCCTTTGATAAAATCCTTACTCGTATTAAGTCTTTATCTCAGGGTAAAGAATTCAATCTTAAATTAAGTATTGATGAAACATTAATTGCTCAAAAGGTTGTTCAGGAAATTTATGATGGTGTTAAAACAACGGAATTAGATGAATTATCCAGTCAAATATCTATCGCTATGTATAGTAAAAATCCAGAATTTAAAATCCTCGCTTCTAGGATTGTCATATCAAATCATCATAAAAATACAAAGGATACTTTTTCTGAAAAGATAGAATTACTCTATAATTATCATTCGAATGGTATTCACAAACCACTAATCGCGGAATATATGTATCAATTAGTCCAGGAGAATAAAGATGAGATTGATAGTGTGATAGATTATCAGAAAGATTATGATTTTGATTTCTTTGGTTTTAAGACCTTAGAAAAAAGTTATCTTTATAAAACAGATGGTAAAATTATTGAGAGACCACAAGATATGTTAATGAGAGTTTCTTTAGCGATCCATAGAAATAATCTAGATGAAGCATTAGAAAATTATAAATTAATGAGTAAACATTATTTCACTCACGCGACACCTACTCTCTATAATGCAGGTTCTAATAGGGAACAGTTTGCTAGTTGTTTTCTCCTAACTATGAAGGAGGATAGTATATCGGGTATTTATGATACTCTTAAAGATTGTGCTCTCATCTCTAAGCATGCGGGTGGTATCGGATTAAGTATTCATGATATTCGGGCAAAAGATTCACATATCGCCGGTACGAATGGTCAAAGTAATGGCTTAGTTCCGATGTTAAGGGTATTTAATGATACAGCAAGGTATGTTGATCAGGGTGGTGGTAAGCGGAATGGTTCCTTTGCGATGTATTTAGAACCTTGGCACGCCGATGTCTTTGATTTCTTAGAACTTAAGAAAAATCATGGTAACGAATTAGAAAGAGCGCGAGATTTATTTTATGCCCTCTGGATTCCCGACTTATTTATGGAGCGAGTATTATCTGATGGAGAATGGTCTCTATTATGTCCTCATGAATGCCCAGGTCTCTCCGATACATGGGGCGAAGAATTTAATAACTTATATGAAAAATATGTTAAGGAAGGGAAACACCGGAAAACTATTAAGGCACGGAATTTATGGCACGCAATTTTAACTTCACAGACTGAAGTAGGGACACCTTATTTACTTTACAAGGATGCTTGTAATCGTAAATCAAATCAGCAAAATCTCGGAACAATTAAATCTTCTAATTTATGTACCGAGATTGTTGAATATACGAGTCCCGAAGAAACAGCTGTATGTAATTTAGCATCTATCTCATTAAAGAAATTCGTAAAATATAAAGAAACTAAAGATTTTAAGTTTAAAGTTTTTAATAAACCGGATTGCGTCTATTGCGAACTAGCAAAGGGTTTATTAAATAAAATGAATATAAATTATGAAACAAAAGATTACCGAGATCTGACAAGTATTTCGGGTGAATATCCATTAGGAGTTAAATTTCCTCAGATTTATAGAATTGATAATCATAAAAATGATCCCATCGGTGGTTATACGGAACTCTATGAATATCTAAAACCTGAATATGATTTCAAGGGTCTTCAGTCTATAACCGAAAGATTAACTAAAAATCTCAATAATATTATTGATTATAATTATTATCCCACTAAGGAAACAAAAACATCCAATCTTAGACATCGTCCAATTGGTATTGGCGTCCAAGGATTAGCAAATGTATTTTTCGAATTTGGATATCCTTTTGATTCTCAAGAAGCAAAAGATCTCAATGAAAATATATTCGAATGTATTTATTATGGTTCACTAAAAGCATCTATGGAAATAGCTAAATCTAGGGAAACTCTCATGACAACATATAAAAGATATACTCAACAGTTTGATGGACGGAATGTGAATAAAGAGTTCGTCTCTACAGATGAACTCTTTAAAATAAAAAACAAACTAGGAACTATCTTATCTGAAGAAGTAGATAGAGATGAATATTTAGGTTCTTATAGTAGTTTCATCGGTTCTCCATTATATCATGGTAAATTACAATTTGATCTATGGCAAACTACTATTACAGATATTAATCACGATTGGACTTCATTGAGAAACGATATTAAAAAATATGGTATAAGAAATAGTCTTTTAGTTGCACCCATGCCTACCGCCTCAACAGCACAGATCTTAGGTAATTATGAATGTTTTGAGCCTATCTTATCTAATATTTATACGAGACGGGTCTTATCTGGTGAATATATGGTTATGAATGATTATCTCGTAGAAGATTTAATATCTCTGGGTATATGGTCACACGAATTAAAAGATAAAATTATCGCGAACGATGGTTCTGTCTTAAATATTCCCGAAATTCCTGATATTCTTAAGGGTAGATATAAAACAGTATGGGAAATCAAACAGAAGAATATCCTTGATATGGCTATTGATAGAGGTAAATTCATTTGTCAAAGTCAGAGTATGAATTTATTCTTAGAATCACCGAATTTAAAAACAATGAGTAATATGCACTCCTATTCTTGGAAAAATGGATTAAAAACAGGTATTTATTATTTAAGAAGTCGCCCTTCATCTAAAGCCATTCAGTTTACACTGAACCCTACTGATTGTGAAAACTGTTCAGCATAATCTTATCAGCATAATCTTATCAGCATAATCTTATCTTAATAATTCTGATAATGATTCTTCTTCTTTCACCTTGGGTTTCATCATCTTTTTAGGTTCTCTACCTGGATTATTTATTTTTTGTTGTAATTCTTTATTTTTTGTACTTTGTAACGCAATAAACGATACAGCACACAGTAAACCTATTAACATTAATCCCATAAAGAAAAATGGTAAAAGAACTATAAACCATGCTATCTTTTTACCATATTTGAATTGGCAAATATAATTCAATAAATAAATCCACAAGACGGTAAAGATTATTTTGATTACTAAACCACTTAATGTATAATGATGAATACCCCCACCTTCGGGTTCAGCTTCCAATACTTTATCATGAACATTTAACATAGAAATAACATAGAGAGTTAAACTGATTAAAGATAATATCAAATAAACCTGAGCAGGTTTACACATTTTCATTATCATATCTGGAATAGGTAATCCTAAAATTTTCATTTATAATACTAGATTATAAAATAATAAACTATTATTATTTTAATATATATTAATTTTTTCTCTTTTTAGTTTTTCTTTTTCTCTTTCTCTTTTTAGTTTGTTTATTTCTCTTTTTCGTTTTTCTCGTATATTTTTTTCTATATTTTTTAGCCCCTCCATAATTTATTCCCTTCCATACTTGATTTTTTGCTGGATGCGATGGTCGTGTCTCCACCATATTATTTACAGATTTATTCAGTTGTTCGCGTGCATTCCTCAGCTACCGATTTCTCCGTTCCTCTCGTTCCTCTCGTTTTTCGCGCTCAATAATCTGCTCCGGTGTTTCCATACACTTTGTCGCGCGAGCACCCATTCTTATTCTTATTATTATTATATTAAATACAATTTATCTACTTAATTCATCAATATCTAAAAGACTATTATATTTTGATAATGCTATTTCTTGTTTTGCGCCATTTATTTTTTTTATTTTTTCAGGTGGTGGTGTATATGATTTTACTTCATTATTTTTCTTACTTTTAAACATTAGATTCACATTACATTGTGTCTGAATAAATATATTATTATCTTTTCTAATCGGTATATTAAATTTAACTGGTAAAGTTAAATATCCTATCGCATGATATAATAAAGATAACCTGGAACCTCTTTTTCCACAAGTATAACTATTTCTAAAAAAACGATATAAACTCTGTATCTGTATTTTTGTATTTTCATCTCTCTCCATACATTCATAAAAAATGATTTCCCATAATAACCATATTGGATCTTTACAATGTTTGGGGTCTACTTCACTGATATCGCGACATTCAATCTCAAATTTGACTCGTTTCTTTTTATTTATTTTCTCCCATTGTATTAACCATGATACCCAATAACTAGCATCAGTATATCCACCATTGCGATTTTTTAGATGAAATAAAAATTCATTCATAATTATTCTTAATTCTTCTGGATCTGTAAATCGTATGATATGGGATGGTAATACTTGCATCGTTGCTTTTAATTTATCGTGAATCTTCCCATAATGAAAATCATTTTCATTTACTTTCGGATATTTATCAAAACGCTTTGTTTTTGGTGAACCACTAATCGTTACAATCAAATCAAATAATATATTTCTTATGCTCGGTGTATTCCTTAAATGAATCAATTGGTCTCTCTCCTTTTTACCTATATGATCATAACATGATACAAATGATACATGTTTTCTCCATAAATATTCGGGTAACTTGGGTGAATTTATATGAACTATTTTAGATGATAATAAGATTAACTTATCAAATAATTCTATACTATAACCAGAACAAATACATTCTGTAATCCAATAACAAGATTCTTCTATTTTACCTTCTTCAATACACTTAAACAATTTATTGATAACATCTCGCTTCTTAAAATTTGAAAATGTCTCATCTTTGAATGCTCCCAATGGTCTTGGATCAATAATTAAATAATCACTATTCATATTAGTGTTTTAAAATAAAAAAGTATTTATATTTATATTTATCTCCGTCTCTTTTTAGATTTTCTCTTTTTAGATTTTCTCCTTTTAGATTTTCTCTTTTTAGATTTTCTCTTTTTAGATTTTCTCCTTTTACGTCTTTTACCGCCGCCATCGATATCATGATTGTTGTGTATCGGATCCCCGTTATCATGATTGGCGTCTTCAGCAACTAAATACAGATATGCTCTTTCGAGTCGGTCGCGCGCAAACTGATGAGCATTTATCAGAGTAGGGAAACCCGCTTGCTGGCGCCCGACTACGCCCAGATCATCGACTTCGTCCAACCGGGCCATTGAGAAGTGGTATTGATTTCCACCCACTTCCCGTTGTAGCCTGAACGGCGGACCCCCCCATACTCGTAATACCTGTTCCCTTTCTACGTTTGACAGATTATCCCACGCTGCGGGCTCTTCTGTGCGTCCATTTGTCAATTCCACTACATAATTTAAAACTTCCCCATCTAGTTCATCATTTAACTCGTTCATTATATTTATATACATATACATATATATTTTGATTTATTCATTAAAAATCATTTCTTGTTCACCATCCAAGCCTTCGTCGCCATAGGTATCGTCCTCTGGATCACCTTCCTCGTCGTAATCATAACCATCCTCTTCTTCTATGGGTCCATGGGTATCCAATATATCCGAAGTTTCGCCCTGCAATACTTCTAATTCCAGATTGGCGCCTTGATAAATTTCATTTAACCTTTCACTACGTTCACTTTCGGTTTGGGTATTATATTCATCGCTGTTTACATATTCACCTGCTTTTTCTGAACCGATCTTATAAAATAAAGAAATACCCATTTTATTCTTCTCCATTATCGCTAACCGTTCTTCTCTCGTTGCTCCATCAAGTTTATCGATAATAATTTGCTTTTCTCTTTCCTTTTGCTTAGATAAACGATTTGCTAAATCTAATTTTTGTGTATTTAGAAATAACCAAGAAGGATCATAATGCTGAAACATTATATGGGTAAGTAGATCCATTAAAAACTTACTAAATACTTCTATCATATCATCCACGATTTCTTCATCCCGCAACTCCAATGATTGAAATAAATCATTAGCATCATCCGTTATATCTGTTCGTGATACTATTAATTCTCTGATAGTTTCAACAATACTATTTAGTAGCTTCGTAAAGTGATATTTCATATAAATTTCTGAATAACGATTATTATATTTCATAGTATCAGAACCCTTTAATAATTCTAAATCCTCAAACATATCCGATAATTTATCACTTATAAATCTGAAATAATATAAATATTCTTCTTTCTCTTTATAATTATTAAAACCAGTATATTTATCTCTTGTCTTCATAAAAATATTATTATGTAAATATAAATAAACATCATTTTGTCCCCTATCCATAAATTTAGTATATTCACTGATTACACCATCGCTGCATTTCCAAGTTTTAGGTAAACTAACATTAATTTTATCTTTTTCTCTTAACCTTGATATAATACTATGAATATCACTCGTATACTCGCTTAGACATTGATAAGATAAATTTGTATCTTTAATAAATAAACTAATGATATTTATTAAATTTTCACTATTAAATAAGATTCTACCACTATTGAAATTCTTAAAAATACCCACGAACCGACCCTTTTGATCAGTAGTAATTTTATCGGAACTTGATAAAAATTTAGATATATTTTCTATATAATTATCGGTTTCTATTATCAATCCCGAAAATTCATTCTTACATTCAATATCTAATTTATCACTAATTTTTTTCTCAGGATAAGTTGTTATACTCTGAAAGATATCATATAATTTAGATTGATCGTGTTTTTCTAGATATTTCACAAACCTTGATTCTAACCGATTCAGTAAAAGTAGATTATTTATAATATCTAAATTATATTCTACTCTTGGTTTATAAATACTATGAAAGGGTAATGAATTTTTTTTCTGGATTGTTTCTAGAATAAAATAAAAATTTCCTTCATTCTTATCATAAGATTTAAATTTTATTCTTTCTACAGGATGGTGTTCTATTAATGCCAAGCGATTATAATATTCTTTATAAGATGAATCATCATATTTCTCAATGATATCACCCATTTCATCTTTTACATAGATACTAAATAGTTTATCAATGCAATTAGATATTTCATTGCCATCTAAATCATAACGTTTATTTTCCACTAATCTACCAAACGGTAGAGATGGATATATTTCAGGTTGTTTATAAGAGTAAATACGTTTAGGTCTAGTTATTAATGCTGGTAAATCATAATTATTTATTAAATTATGAACATATTCGTTACACGATCTTTCATCTGAATAACAAGAAGCTATCTTATTATTTTCAGAACCATAAAATGATAATAATTCGGGTATAATCTTATTTCTCATAGAATAAATATCTAAATTATCCGATCTACCATGTTTCATAAAGATCTCATTTATCTCTTCACTTGATTTACTCTCGCGAATCATTTTCTGTATTGTCATAGTAATAAATAAATTACTATCACGTTTACCATATAATGATACAATGTATCGTAATAAAACTTTAAAATTATTATTTTTAAAGATCTCAATCTCGGGGATCTTTAAACCTTCCGAAATATTAATTTTTTCTGAAATACTTTTACCTCTTATAAAACTATTATTCTCAACGGTATATCCACCATAAATTTTACGATAATATTTATTATTACTATCATCAATAGTATCTAAAAATAAATTGGTATCCAAGACTGATAAGTTTTTACTGAGCGGCTTAAATGTCGTCCATTCGGGTTTTAGATATTTTGCCTGCTTGCTATAAATATATTCTTCTAATCGCGATACCCGACTTACTATTCTCGGGAAATTAGGATTTAATAGATATTGTATGATCAATCCCAATTGTATCTCGATACTATTTGTATTGTATTCTTTTTCATTAAATAAATCCAAACCATCGGACCATAACTCTTCAGAATTATATTTTTCACACAAACGTCTTATCTTAGCACAGATATAATTTAAAACACCGTTGTTTAATTTTTTATCTTTTATATTCAACACAATATAAGAATTTTTACTATTTGTAAAATATGTCGGAACAGCTGTCTGTATTATTAATAATAATAAACCTGTTAACATTAATAGTATATTTGTATTTTTTAACCATCTCTGGAATTCATAAATTAAATTCTCCCTCTGATTTTTATATTCTTTCTTCTTTTTCTTATCTTTTTCTTTCTTTTCTAAAGATTTTATTTTATTTATCTTCATATTAACACGCGGGTGTATATCGGTCTTACTTACATTCATCATACCATAACGCTTATCCGATAAGATATCATTTTCTAATAACTCAAATGATAATAATATTTCATATTTATCCTTTTCTAATAAATCAATACCAATACTATCAGTTAAATCATCTATTATTTTGACATATTTTTCATATTTATCAAATGTTTCTTTTCTCATTAAATCTTCTTCCGAATCAATTGTTAATACTTCTCTGGTAGATACAGGTTTATCACCCTCATATCCATCGGATAAAGATGCATCTTCGTTACATAAACTACAACCACATATCTTACAAGATATTATACCATCGCTTGGTGGTAATCCATAGATACTTTTCATAGTATCAAAAATATCATTCTCATTTGAGATATTACATTCATACAGATAATGTTTACATAATATTTTTTTATCCGTATAGATATTATATAAATAATCTTTATCTTCATAATCTTTTTCAGCGCTCCGTGTAAAAAGATCTATAAATTTATTTAAATATTCATTTCTTTCTGTTCTATTTTTCATACTAAATATTAAATCATACGATAATTTTACACGTTTCATATCATCAATGGTATTCTGTTTTACTTCTAAATCGCTATCATCTCTTTTATAATAATATTTAGATCTTTTATAATTTTTTATATTTTCACTGATAGTTTCATTGATTTTCCCTCTATCACCTGTGGATATCTTATGTAATGAAATCTGATATTTAAATAATAATTTCTCAATATCATCATAATTATATAATTTATGACTTATATCCGAATCAACTAATAAACTACCAAGCTCCGAGAATAATTTTTCTTTTTCATCGTGTATTTTATCAAAGTTATTATCTTCTAAACTATGTAATAAATATTTATCCATATCCCTCTGTTCAACATCATCATCATCATAATTAATAATACTCGCATTTTTTATTTTATCTTTCTTATACATGTTTAATAATGAATTTGACTTTTCATAAATATATTTCTCAAAGACACTAAATCTATCGAGTGTCGTATAGTTTACCGAATAAGTATATTCATTAAAAGGTTCTTCTAAAAGACCAACGAAACGTAAACGATTTGGTAAAACCATACTATCATCGCCACATTTAATGAGCTTATTATTTTTACGTTCATCATATGTATAGCTACCATTCTGACCAAAGCAAGTATCATCTTGTAAACAATTTCTTAAATATGTATTTTCATGTTCTTCATTCATTATCCCATAACCATTTGTTGTCTCTATCGGTTTACTATATTTAATATTATTATTGATATATTCTTTATAACTCGTAATATTTGTTAAATTATTAATTTCATCGGTCAATTCTGTTGTTAACATAGATTTATCGTATAGTTTCAAATTATCATCTATGAGAGGTATCATATAATCAGGTATTAAATTATGTATTTTTTCTTTGTAATCGATCATTTCTAAAAGAATATCAATTGTTTCTTCGACTCGTTTAATTTTATAATATTGATCATAGATATCCATAGAATGAATCATAGATGATAATAAATCATCTCTTTTCGCTAATTCGCTATAAATTTTATCAAGTAAGATATCACTATCAAAATCTATTTCTTTGTATTCTTCGGTTTCTCCGGTTTCTCCGGTTTCTCCGGTTTCTTCAAGTGGTTTATGTAATCTTATTTTAATCATATCTAATATTTCATAACTATCAGTAGTCGTTATAATCTCCCCACCCTCAAAAAGAAAACTATATTCTCTTTCGCCTTCATCTTTACATTTTAATAAATTTTCTTTTGATAAGATTTCAGTAATCGTTCCTAAAAAGGGTGAATCTTTCTCTTTTAATAAAAAGAGAACTGTATCACCGATATCATATGAACTTTGTATGTCTTCTCTATCTTCTGGTAACTCATTGTAACTACCATAGTCTTCACCCATTTCGCTACCCACTTCTACCTCTTCGCTTAAATCACCTACATCTTCTTCTAAAATATTTACTTCTCTTGCTTCATCTAACAATAGATCACCCTCATTAGTATTAGTATGAATAGGTATCTCTTCCCCCGATTTATCTATCCCTTCGGTATCCATTATTATATTGTATGGATATTTTTTTAAAAAATATTAATCTTAACAAAAGTATTAATTAAAATTAATTTCCACATTTACAAAGTCTTCTTCTTGGACGAGATGCGGGACTAGAAGAAGAAACAGGTCTCGTGCATGCGGTTTCTAAATCGTCACTCGTGACTAAACTCATTGGACCATAGTAGCATGTGTTTGTGCTAGCATAACTGTCTATCATTGGTACTATCGGGCTGCCCACGGCTTCCACCGTACGATTACAATCAGATGGAAGGCCACCAGCAATTGTATATGCTGTTTCAAAATTCCCTTGATTTAAAATAGAACTATCCTGACAATTTAATGATGGGCTATGACTAGTACATGCGCTTTGACAATCCCCCCCTATGTCACCCAATACCCAAATAGGATCCTGGGCTTGAGTAGGAGAGCAACCATCTAGTGTATAGGATTGTTCAGCTTCACTACAAACTATAGCACTTGGTGTGCCAGTATAACCATTAGCGCACCTTACTCCTGTAGCCATAAAATTACCTTTACTTAAACTACCCGTGACATTAGATAAAACATAACCTTCGGGGACAGGGGAAGGT
>Ga0114997_10003674_pt1 | contig 12000 bp, 13 predicted proteins | sample ArcticOcean_MG_C_2_FD_87045 | JGI IMG/M metagenome (GOLD analysis project Ga0114997, IMG submission 87045) | Marine microbial communities from western Arctic Ocean - ArcticOcean_MG_CB4_136 | ecosystem: Environmental > Aquatic > Marine > Oceanic | place: Arctic Ocean: Canada Basin | collected... | reverse complement strand
TAGACAAATATTTAATCAATTTAAAGTCATTAAAAGTTTTTGCAGGAACTGGTGAACCACAAAAAGCAGAAATGACTCTTGATGTTTATGGTGAAGTTAAATCAACATCTGAAACAGGTGATGGTCCTGTAGATGCAATCTTCAAATGTATAAAAGTTTTATATCCGCACGATGTGAAATTGCAGTTATACCAAGTTCATGCCGTAACAGAGGGAACAGATGCACAAGCAACTGTAAGTGTTAGAATCGAAGAAGATGGTAAAACTACAGTGGGTCAAGCAGCTGATACAGACACATTAGTTGCGTCAGCAAACGCTTATTTAAGTGCATTAAACAAAATGATTATCAAACGTAACAAAACCGCTCCAATAGAGCATGAAACTCGGAAAGTGAAGGGAATATAATATGACTACATGGTTTAAAAATTTGACAAATATTTGGAGTCAAGACATGGCAATTGATCTTGGAACAGCTAACACACTAGTTGTTTTAAAGGGGCAAGGAGTTGTTTTGAACGAACCATCCGTTGTTGCTATTTCTGAAAATATGGGAAAAAAAACTGTTTTAGCTGTTGGTGATGAAGCAAAAACAATGCTAGGGAGAACTCCAGGTAATATTAGTGCCATTAGACCTTTAAGAGATGGTGTGATTGCAGATTTTATAGTGACAGAGGAAATGATTAAACATTTTATAAAAAAGGTTCATGTAGGCAAAACCTTTGCAAACCCTAGAATTTTGATATGCGTTCCAACAGGATCAACCCCAGTTGAAAGAAAAGCAATTCAAGATAGTGCCTTAGCAGCAGGTGCAAGAAGAGTTCAATTAATTGAAGAACCAATAGCAGCAGCGATTGGAGCTGGGCTTCCAATTTCAGAAGCCACAGGATCTATGGTAGTTGACATTGGTGGTGGAACTACCGAAATAGCTGTGATGTCATTAGGTGGTCTAGTTTATTCTAAGTCATTAAGAGTTGCAGGAGATGCGATGGATACAGCATTAATTAGTTACATGAGAAAGGAATACAATCTTCTGATTGGTGATAGTACGGCTGAAAAAATTAAAAAAGAAATTGGCACAGCTATACCATCAAATAATAATACCTACCCAGTTAAAGGTAGAGACCTAAGATCAGGCACACCTAAAGAAGTTAATATTACTGAAGAAGATACAGCAGAAGCTTTAAATACTATTTTAAAAGAAATGGTTGGTGGAATAAAAGATGCCTTAGAAAATACACCTCCAGAATTATCTGCTGATTTAGTGGATATGGGGTTAACACTAACAGGTGGTGGAGCCTTACTAAAAAATATTGATAAAAGATTTTCTAAAGAAACTGGTCTACCAGTTCACATCGCAGACGATCCTTTGGCCTGTGTTGCAATTGGTACTGGAAAAGCTTTGGAGCATGAAGAAACATTCTCTACGATGTTATCTGAATATTAAAAAAGATGGAAAGTAGCAGAGATGACTTTGTTATAGCAATCAGGTCAGCATTTTTAAGAAAAGGCAATCAACAAAGATTTTCAATATTAAGTTTAATATTATTTTCAATTATTTTTTTAATTTTAGGAAGCTTTAATTTTAAAATCATAAATTATACAAAAATTTTTATTAAAGACATTATTTATACGGCATCTTTTATAGCTAGTATTCCAGAAAACTTTACCAAAAAAACCTACAACAATATAACCAGCCACTATGAACACTATAGCAAATATAAAGAAATAAAAAGTGAATTAGTAGAATTAAAAGCAAAAGATTTATCAAAGCAAATACTTACATTTGAAAATATTCAATTAAAAAAAGTAATTGATGACTATTTTGTAAAAAGCAACGAAACATACGCAAAAGTATTGATTGATAAGCGCAGCCCCTTCTTAAGATCAATTATTATAAACAAAGGTAGTAAAAATGGCATTAAAATAGGAATGATTGTTTTAGATGATATATATTTAATAGGCAGGATTGTTGAGGTAAATTATCTTACCTCACGTGTTCTTTTAGTGTCAGACATTAATTCTAAAGTGCCAGTTTCAATAGAGCCAATTAACATACAGGCAATTATGTCTGGAACTGGAAAACATAATGGTACTTTGCAATACTTGAATAGTGAAAATATTAAAAATGATAATAATGATTTATTAGTTGTAACTTCTGGTGCTGGTTCGATATTTAATAGTGGAATTCCTATAGGTAAAATAAATAAAAAAATTAATTCAAATAGTGATGAGATATTTATTGATTTTTATAAGGATTTTACCCAATTAAAGTATGTAAAAGTTTCATCAAATAAAAAGATAACAGCTGATCAAACAAACAAACAAGAGTTTGAAAAAAATAGTAAGCAAATTGCAACAATAACTTCCCAAAAAGAAAGTTTTGAAGTTTTAAAAAGGCAAAAAAATATTATTGAAGAAGTGAGGGTTAGAATAGATTTAGAAAATAGTGAAAAAAAAAAAAAATTAGCTGAATCAAACAATAAGTTAGAAAAATTAGAAAGAGATAAAAAAGTAAATGAAATTAATCAAGAGGAACTAAACTTCCTTAGATTGAATTTATTATATGCACATAAATGTAGAAAAAATTTATTTAATGGATTGTATAAGATTGGTACACCCAAATACAAAGCTTGCGTTTTAAGCAACGGAAAGAAAAAAAACTAAATGATACAAACAAATAGTGGAATAAAATTATTATTATATAAATATACTCCAATAATTTTGCTTTTTGTATCAATATTAAACGAGATAGATTTTAATAATTTAGAATTTAAATATTTTTCATTTAATTTTTCTTATATTTTAATATTCTATTATAGTTTAAGAAGGACTGATTGTTTAGGCTACACTTCTATTTTTATAGCTGGCTTATTCAATGATGTTATAGTTGGAGTTCCAATGGGAATAAGCAGTCTAAGTTATTTATTATTATGTGCTGCCACATCATATTTAAGAAATATAACTTTAAGACCAAATATATTTAAAGACTGGATATTTTTTTTATTAACTATTTCATTTTTAAATTTTTTATCTTTTATTGTTTTAATGTTAATTTTTAAATTTGAAGTCAGTTACTTTAATCAAATAATAAATATTATTTTCACTTTTTTACTATATTTATTTTTTTCATATTTATTTAATTTTTATGACAATACTTTATTAGGCAAGTTTAATGGCAAATGAAAATTCCAACATTAGAAAACTTCAAACAGTTAATAGAAGAATGTTTATTATGGGTGCAGCAAAAGCTATTGTATTCACAGGAATTATCATAAGGTTATTTTCATTACAAATTTCAGATAGTAAAAAATATTTAACCCTTTCAGATAAAAATAGACTACGAGAATGGAGACTGCCTCCTGTAAGAGGTAAGTTTTTTGATTATTTTGGAAATGTTATAGCTGGAAATTTAAAAGTATACCAACTGCATGTAGTACCAGAGCAGGTAGAAAATTTTAAATATTTAATGTCAAGATTGAAAAATATTTTAGATCTTAAAAATAATGAATTTAAAAGAATAATTAAACATAAAAACAAACAAAAACCCTGGGAAACATTAATTGTTTCTGAAAATTTAACATGGGACCAATTTGCAAAAATAAATTATTATTTACATGATTTAGTTGGAGCAAAACCTGTTTTATCGATTTCTCGTAATTATCCTTTTGATGAAACTTACACCCATATACTTGGATATGTAAGTGAAGCTAGTGAAAAAGACATATTAAATAATGAAGTAATAAAAAATAGTCACGTTCCTGGTTTAAAGGTTGGTAAAGCTGGACTAGAAAAAACATTTGAAGATGTGTTATTAGGTACAAATGGTGTGCAAAGATACGAGGTTAATGCATATGGAAAAAGAATTAATCAAATTGACTACAAAGAGGGTAAGCAAGGTGAACAAATTCATCTTACTATAGATACAGAGGTTCAAAAATTATCTAATGAACTTCTGAAAAATGTAGCAGGATCAATAAGTGTAATGGATATTTACACAGGAGAAATTATAGCCATGCAATCCTCTCCTTCATTTGACCCAAATCTATTTCTTTTTGGTATTAGTCAAGACGATTGGCAATTGATAAGAAATAACCCATTAAAACCATTAGTTAATAAAACTTTATCAGGTTTATATTCACCTGGCTCTACAATAAAACCAATAGTGGCTCTTTCTGCACTAGAAAATAAAATAGTTAATAAAAACTTTAAAGTTAATTGCACTGGAAAAACAGAAATGTACGGTCAAACTTATCATTGTTGGAAAAAAAAAGGACATGGAGTTGTAGATTTGAAAAATGCAATGAAGCAATCTTGTGATTCTTATTTTTATGAAATTGCAAGAAAACTTGGTGTAGACAGATTAAAAAAAACAGCTCTAAAATTTGGACTTGGAGAAAAAGTTTTACAAGAAATATTTAGTATCGAAAAAAAAGGATTAATTCCAGATACCCTATGGAAAAAAAATACTTTAGGTAAAGGGTGGGTTATAGGAGAAACTTTAATTACAGGAATTGGACAGGGTTATATGCAAACTACACCACTACAATTATGTTTAATGACTGCACAATTAGCAAACGGGGGGCATAAAATTTACCCAAAAATTACTGTTAATGAAGACGACGAAACATATGAAGAAGCAAAAGCTTCAATAGAAAAAAATAGTAAAATTCATAAGCAAATAAAAAAAGGATTAAGTGAGTCAAGTGAGGGACTTTTTTCATTTTTAAAGGACTCTAAACACAATGTTTTATATGAAGATTTTGAAAATATAAAAATTATAAGAGAAGCAATGTTTGCTTCAACAAATGAAGTTAGAGGAACATCTTATTCATCTAGGATAAAAAATCCAAAATATCAGTTTGCTGGCAAAACTGGAACATCACAAGTAATGCGCATAACAGAAAAACAAAGAGAACTCGATTTAAAAACACAAGACATTCCTTATAACGAAAGAGATCATGCTTTGTACATAGCGTTTGGCCCCTATAAAAACCCAAGGTACGCCCTTAGTGTAGTTATAGAACATGGTGGATCAGGTAGTTCAACAGCAGCACCGATTGCAAAAGAACTTTTTAAATTGATTATAGATAGGCATGAGTTTAGAGAAAAAATTAGAAATAAAAAAAAATCAAAGGTATAAATGCAATACTCATCGTTTAATAATGAATTAACAGTCTTTCAAAAAATAAAAAACTTTGATTATATTTTGTTATTTTGTATTTTATTATTGGGACTAATAAGCAGTTTATCAATGTACTCAACTGATGGTGGGGTTGTATTATTTCATACAGAAAGTCACATAATTAAATTTTTAATTTTTTTCCCTATGATGATTTTTTTATCTTTTTTTAATATAAAATTTTGGCACTTTTTCGCTTATATATTTTATGGGATTGTTTTAATTTTTTTAATCTGGGCCTCTGTATACGGTGTTAAAGCTTCTGGATCTCAAAGATGGGTTAATTTGTATTTTATTAACTTGCAACCATCTGAACTAATGAAAATTACAATTATAATATGTTTAGCAAGATATTATCATCGTTTGCAGATAGATAAAGTTAACTCTTTTAAAGGAATTTTTACTTTTATTGTTATTTTAATTATTCCAATAATGCTTGTTATCAGTCAACCAGATTTAGGGACATCAATACTGATAGCATTAAGTGGGTTAATTGTAGTATGGTTTGCTGGGTTAAATATAAAATATTTATTATACTCTTTGACAGCTTTATTAATTTCAATGCCTTTCGCAATTGCATTTTTAAAACCTTACCAGAAATTAAGAATATTGACTTTTATTGATCCTGATAGAGACCCATTGGGTGCGGGCTATCAAATAATTCAATCAAAAATAGCTGTTGGTTCAGGTGGCCTTACAGGCAAAGGTTTTTTGAAAGGTACACAAAGTTATTTAGAATTTTTGCCTGAAAAACACACAGATTTTATCTTTACGCTATTTGCTGAAGAGCATGGTTTTATAGGTGCTCTATTTCTTTTGTTAATTTATATAATCATTATTTATAGAGTTTTAAAAATTGGTATGATCTCAAAAAGCTATTTTGCAAAACTTTTCTGTTTTGGTTATGGTTCAGCAATATTTTTTTATGTTGCTGTTAATATGTCAATGGTATTAGGTTTACTACCCATAGTTGGATCACCTTTACCAATTATGTCATATGGGGGTTCTTCAATGTTAGCAACAATGATTGGCTTTAGTATTGTAATGAGTTCAAAAATTTATCATAAACAATTAATAGCCTAAGTATTTTTACGCTTGATCTGGCGAATTTGTCGCGAGAATATTTAAGTCTAAAAACTATACAAAGTGTTATGAAAAAAAAATTAAAAATTGGAATTGTAGGTGCGGGCATTCAAGGTATTTCCAATGCTTTATTTTTACAAAAAAAAGGCTTCAACGTAACAATTTTTGACAGAGATGAACCAGGCAGTCAGGCTGCATCTTACGGTAATGCAGGTCACTTTTCTCCATATGCATCTGTACCTATAAATAGACCTGATATTTTATCTGATATTCCAGCAATGCTTTTAAGTTCAACAGGTCCACTTGCTCTTAAATGGAATTATGTTCCAAAAATGATTCCATGGTTTTTAAAATTTATAAAAAATTGCTCAACAAAAAAAATGATGCATACTGCACAGAATATGCATCAAATATTAGATTTAGCATTACCTGCTTATGATGAGTTATTTGATGAAATTGACCTTGGAGAATTAGTTGAAAAAAAAGGTATTCTATATATCTGGAACAATCAAAATCTAAAAAGTAGAGAATTAGAGATTAACATTAGAAATCAACTTGGTGTCGATCAGCAATTAGTAACACCAAAAGAAATTCATGATTTAGAGCCAAACATAAAACCTATTTATCATGGTGGTGTTTATTATCAGCATGGAAGGCATGCTAGAAATCCAAAAAAAATTCTTTTAAAATTATATGATCTTTTTTTAAAAAAAGGTGGCAAATTTTTAAAAATGAATATTAAGGACATAAATTTTAATGACGAAAAACCAGTTATAAAAGCTGAAACTCAGAGTTTCCTTTTTGATAAAATTGTAATTGCTTGTGGTTCATTTTCTAAAAGATTAACAGATAACTTGGACGAAAAGATACCCCTTGATACAGAAAGAGGCTATCATGTTCATTTTAAAGATTGTGATCATCTTTTAAGTAGACCTGTAATTTTTCAGAATAGAGGATTTGGTATAACACCAATGGAACAAGGATTGAGAGTGGTAGGTACAGTAGAATTTGGTGGATTAAAAAATCCACTTTCTAAATCTAGAATTAATAACTTAATAAATAATGCAAAATTTATGATGGGAGATTTACCAGAACATAAAGATGAATGGCTTGGTTTTAGGCCAACACTACCAGATTATTTACCTGTTTTAGGACCATCAAAAAAGTACAAAAATGTTTTTTATTGTTTTGGCCATCACCATTTAGGGTGGACTTTAGGACCAATTTCAGGGAAAATAATTGCAAGCATGGTTGCCGATGAGAATACAAATTTAAATTTAAAACCTTATAGCTCTCTTAGGTTTAGCTAAGTGAATAATAAAAATAATGTTGCATATTTTTTTTTATTTTTAGCAACTCTATTTTGGTCAGGAAATTTTTTAGTAGGAAAATTTGCCAGCCAATATCATATACCACCTTTTTCATTAAATTTTTATAGGTGGTTTTTTGCTTGGTTAATCTTAATACCATTTACAATTAAAGAAATATTAAAAAAGAGAAATTATATTTTAGTAAACTATAAATATTACACAATCCTTGGTGTAACTAGTGTCACTATATTCAATTCAATTGTTTACTATTCCTTAAATTTTACTCAAGTTATTAGTGGAGTATTAATGATATCCACAATACCAGTAATGATAATCTTTATTTCATCTATTCTAAAAATTGAAAAAACTAATATTTTTCAAATTTTAGGTGTATCATGTTCTTTTATTGGGGTAGTTTTAATTATAACTAAAGCCAACCTTGAAATATTGATAAATTTAGATTTTAACAAAGGTGATATCACAATGGTTTTTGGAATGTTGTCTTGGGCAACTTATTCTGTACTTTTAAAGAAAAAAAAACATGAATTATCTCAATTAACATTATTGGAGGTAGTAATCTCATTTGGTTTTATTTTTTTAATACCAATTTATCTTATAGAATATCAAATGGACTATAGAATTATTCCAGATATAAATTTTTTTATGATTTTGTTTTATGTTGTACTATTCCCCGGTCTTGCCTCTTTTATTTTTTGGATAAAAGGAGTATCTTTAATTGGAGCTAATAGGGCTGGAGTGTTTCTGCATATGATGCCTATATTGAGTGCAATTATGGCAATGATTATTTTTAGTGAAAAATTTATGTATTATCATATGTTGGGGGCAATATTTATTTTAACAGGTATTCTTTTATCAAATAAAAAAATTAAAAATGCTTAAAGTTGCAATCTTAGACGATTATCAAAATGTTTCTCATGAGTTTGTTAATTTAAAAAAACTATCAGGAAAATATGAATTTAAAATATTTAGTGAACCTTTTACAGATGAGGCAGATGCGATAGAACAATTGTCAGATTTTGAAGCACTATTAATAATGAGGGAGAGAACTGCTATTACAAAAAATCTAATCGAAAACCTTAATAACCTTAAATATATCATAACAAGTGGTTCAAGAAATAAAGCCATAGACCTAACAGCTGCTAAAAAAAGAAAAATTATAGTATGTGGAACTGAGATTGGTTTTTCAGGTACATCTGAATTAACTTGGGGTTTAATTTTAGGTTTAGCTAGAAACTTTAAAGAAGAAATTGATAATATGTATCAAGGTTATTGGCAATCAACTATTGGCCTGGAGCTTAAAGGAAAAATTTTAGGCCTAGTAGGTCTTGGAAGAGTTGGATCGCAAGTTGCTAAAATTGGTAAAGCTTTTGGTATGGAAATTATGGCTTGGAGTGAAAATTTAAATTTAGATACTTGTAAAGAGTTAGGTGTTTTACCATGTAGCAAAGAAGATTTACTTCTAAATTCTGATTTTCTATCTATTCACGTTCAAGGTGGAGAAAGATATAAAGAGTTAATAAAATTAAAAGAGTTAGATTTGATGAAGAAAACTGCCTTTTTAATCAATACTTCGAGAGGGTCAGTTATTAATGAAGATGATTTAATTATTGCATTATCAACAAATGTTATAGCTGGTGCTGGTCTTGATGTTTATCAAAAAGAACCATTATTAGAAGGTAATAAATTAAGATTTTTACCAAATGCATTATTAATGCCTCATCTTGGTTATGTAACTGCTGAAAACTACAGTGTGTTTTATACGCAGATGATTGAAGGATTAGAAGCTTGTGTTGTTGGTAAACCACTTCGAATTTTAGAATAAGAATTCCATGAAAATTTCAAAATCTAAATTTCTTAATTTTGTAAAAAAATATCCCTTATTCAGGAATTTTTATTATTTTTATAATGTTTATATTAGAAACTATAAGTTTTTGACTAATGGCTCTCAATTTGGGGAAGAAAAATTTATTTTAAGTTTTTTTGATAAAGAATATAAAGGAAAATTTTTGGACATTGGGTGTTTTCACCCAACAAGACATAACAACACATACACAATGTATAAGAGTGGATGGCATGGAATAAATATAGATTTAAATCCTTTAACTATAGAGTTATTTAATTTTGCTAGAGTCAAAGATATCAATATAAATGCTGCTATATCTGACCAAGAAGAAACCAAGACATTGTATTTTGTAGATGAATTAAATACACAAAATACTTTAGAAGCTAATCATCTATCATTTTTAAAAAACCATCACAATCTTAAAGAGGAAGAAATATCTGAACAAGAAGTAAAAACTAAGAAATTAGACAAGATATTAGATAGTTATAATTTTAATGACATTGATTTTATGAATATTGATGTTGAGGGTCATGAATTAAAAATTCTTAATTCAATTGATTTTTCAAAATATAAAATAAAGTTTATTTGTATTGAAATGATTGATCATAATGATCAATCAAAAATAGTTAATGAAGAATTAAATGCAATATTAGAGAGAAATGACTATGTTCTAGAAAAAAAAATAGATTTTAACTTTATATATAAAAAAAATGATTAAATATGACTAAAAAAATTAATAAAGATTTAACATCTGAACAAAAACTAATTTTATTTGAAGAGGGCACTGAAGCACCTGGTACTAGTGAATTAAATCATGAGAAGAGAGAGGGTGGTTATCACTGTACTAATTGTGGTGAAAAATTATTTGACTCAAACGCTAAATATGAAAGTGGTTCAGGTTGGCCCTCTTTTTATCAATCTTTACCTGACGCATTTGAAACTAAAACAGATACTTTGTTAGGGTATGAAAGAGTTGAGTATCATTGTAAAAAATGTGGTGGGCATCATGGTCATATCTTTGAAGATGGACCAAATCCAACTGGCAAAAGGTACTGCAATAACGGTGTTTGCTTAACTTTTAAGCCTAAAGAGTAAATTATTTTAACAGGTCTTGTAATTTATTTTCTTTTTCTAAGGCTCTAGCTTCATCGTAACCACCAATATGCTGATCATCAAAGAAAATTTGAGGAATAGTTCTTTTTCCATTAGCTTTTGTAATCATTTCATCCATTGCACCATCAACTGTTGCAATGTTGATTTCTTTATATTCAACGTTGTTTCTAGTTAATAATTTTTTTGCTGCATCACAAAAATTACAAAGTGGACCTGTATAAATTGTTACTGATTTCATACCTTATAAATAATCATTCTTTTTAATTTTGCTAGTTATTTCTTTTCTAGAGTATTCAAATTTTTTTTTGTGTTTAATACTTTTCTGATTAACTCTCTTTCTCCATAATCTAAAAGATACTGGCTTTATAGACCGTCTCATAATCTTGATTACTTCACCTTCTGTCTTACCTGTCTTTTTCTCAATTTCATCAAAAGTGATACGATCTGCCCAAGCAGCCCAAACTATCCAATCTGGGTCATCAATATGGGGCTCTGGATTTTTAACCCTAGTGATGGGGGTGTGACCTTTTTTTTTCATGAATCTCTTATATTTGAAAAAAATGATTAATGCATTTTATTTAGGGTCGTGATATTGTCTAATTTAGATAGTCCATCTTAGCCATCTTTAGCTCCCGCTTTTGTATCGGTTTATTTGGACTATCCTTAAATCTAAAAAATGCTCCCCTTAAATTATTTCCTTTTTCTACAGATAGTCCTGTTTTTATTTATTACACCTGGAACTCCTAGAATTGTGATTATTTCATATTCAATGAATTATGGAGTTAAGAAATGTATTTGGACAGCTCTAGGAGATGTTACCGCAAATATTATTCAGGCAACTTTAGTAATTTTTGTTCTTGAATCTTTTTTTGTCGACAACCCTAATTTTTTAAATATTTTTAAGTGGGTAGGGATAGTGTATTTACTTTATCTTGCTTACGATATCTATCATTCAAGACCAAAAGATATAAGTTCAAAAAATATTTCATCAAAAAGTTTTTTTTCATTCTTTAAAGATGGGTTTTTAGTTGCAGGAACAAGTCCTAAGGCTTGGATGTTCTTTCCTTTAATTTTTCCACAATTTATTGATTTTAATGCAAATTATATTGTTCAATTTTCAATCTTGATCACAACCTATGTAGTTTTAGATTTTTTATCTTTGATTGCTTACGCAGTACTCGCTAGAAAATTAATTGTTTGGATTAAAGCTAATCCTAAAGTTATAAATACAATTTCTGCGTGTGTATTAATATTAATTGCTTTAATCATAGCTCTTATTCAAAAGTATTAAGTCGCAATCTTTATTACAGACTTGTTTGTTTTACAGTTTAGGAGTTTAATAAATCTTTTAAATTTAAAACTAATAGAGGAAAAATAAAATGAAAATCAGAAATATACTTATTACTTTAGTTTCTGCTATTGCCCTTTTAATTTCAGCTTCAACAATATCTT
>Ga0114997_10003673_pt1 | contig 12001 bp, 13 predicted proteins | sample ArcticOcean_MG_C_2_FD_87045 | JGI IMG/M metagenome (GOLD analysis project Ga0114997, IMG submission 87045) | Marine microbial communities from western Arctic Ocean - ArcticOcean_MG_CB4_136 | ecosystem: Environmental > Aquatic > Marine > Oceanic | place: Arctic Ocean: Canada Basin | collected... | reverse complement strand
TGAGACTTTTTTAACTATTCAAGAAGACATTGGTGATAATTCTTTGGTTAATGCAGAACTTTTTTACCAAAATGATGCTCTAGTTTCTAAAGCTTTAGACCTTTTAAATGGTATGCATCAGTCAGAGCTTAAGGGCATAGATTCAACATTTTCAATCGGTCTGGAATCTCACACCAAGAAGTTCTCAAAGATTCTATGCAAAGAGTTTTTAGAAATAGACGTGTTTGAAGGATTTCCAGATTTCCTTGCCGCAATGAGACCAGAGTTAATGAATCAGCAATGGGGAAATTGCCACTTTGATTTTGAAAGACGAAATATTCATCAAATGAAGAATGGAGAGTTGGTTCTCTTGGATTTTCAAGATTTATGTTTTGGCCCTATTGGAATAGATTTAGCGGGAATTCTCGTAGACCATTATATCGACTGTGATCTGGGGCTACTAAAAGCTCATTGCAATACTTTTGCCAATCTTTCATCTTATGACTGCTCAGCAGAAGAAATATATCGCGCAACCTGCTGGGGAGGCTTGCAAAGAAATCTTAGGATTATGGGTACGCTTACAAATTTATACCTAAGGTTTGATCGACCGTTTAGAATGAAAGACCTTCCCCAAATCTTAGCGAACACAATAACCTTATCGTCAGCATTAAACCAAGAGGCATTGACAGCATTTCTTGAAGATTTAGTCTCCCCAATGCTGGTTAAAAAGTTAAGTTCCATATGAAAGCAATGATTCTTGCTGCTGGATTGGGGGCTCGCCTTCATCCCATCACGCAAGATACACCGAAACCTATTTTGTATGTTGGTAAGTATTCTTTGATCGAGCGCGCAATCAACAAACTGATTGACCATGACGTTAGCGATTTCGTTATTAACGTTTCCTATTTGTCTGAGCAAATAAAAGAGCAACTCGAGAATTACCATCAATCAATTAGCATTGAATTTTTAGACGAACCTTTTCCATATGGAACCGGAGGAGCATTACTTAACGCAGTGAAGGTTCTAGGAGATGAGCCATTCATATTATGCAATGCGGATGTTATCTCCGATGCAGATCTAGGCAGGCTGCCCAAGCATACCGCTGCCGCTCACTTAATAGCTACCAAAAACCCAGATCATAATGCACAGGGAGATTTTTCCTTAGAAGGAAATACTATTTTTATAAAAGAAGAGGCAAACGATTTAACTTGGTCTGGTGTATCATTAATTAATCCATCAATTCTTAAAGAGCATGTCGAACTCTCTTACCCATTCGATCTATGGAATACTATTTTAAAACCCTTGGTTAAAAATTTACAAGTCACCGCTCATCTCGATAACTCTTTTTGGATCGATGTTGGCACTGTTGAGCGACTGAAACTTGCGCGCGAAAGATTAAAAGATGAAAATTAGACATGACGAACTCTAAATTACTTATCGCTCCCTCAATACTTTCTGCCAACTTTGCCAGATTGGGGGAAGAGATACACTCAGCAATGAAAGCCGGAGCAGATTGGGTTCACTTTGACGTCATGGACAATCATTATGTTCCAAACTTAACCATTGGCCCGATGGTCTGCAAGTCTTTGAGAGACGATGGAATTAAGGACTTTATTGATGTGCACTTAATGATTCAACCTGTGAATGAGTTGGCTAAGAGCTTCGCTGAGGCGGGAGCGGATCTCATTAGCTTTCATCCAGAGGCCGTTGAAAACATTCATGAAACTATAGAATTAATTAAGAGTTTTGGATGCAAGGTTGGAATAGCAATTAATCCTGACACCCCTTTGACTGTTTTAGAAGGCGTTATTCAGGACATAGATTTAATTTTATTAATGAGTGTGTATCCAGGATTTGGCGGTCAAATATTTATTGAAAGCACAATTGAGAAGATTCAGGCTGCAAAAAAACTAATTGAGAGTCAGAGTCATCATATCTTTTTAGAAGTCGATGGCGGCATTAACCATGAAACTATTGGCAAGGTTGCTGCTGCGGGCGCAAATGTATTTGTTGCTGGATCAGCAATTTTTGGATCAGCAGATTATGCAGAAACTATTCAAGATTTTCGCCAAAAGATTTCTTAATCTACTGTTTATCTTAGTGCTCAGCCCATCTGCGGTTGCGCTAGATATCCAGTTTGAGAGGACTTCTAAATCATTGGACGTTGAGGTTGCAAATTCAGATGCAAAAAGACGTCAGGGATTAATGCGTAGAAAGAATTTAGGGATCAATCAAGGCATGCTATTTTTGTGGCCTGAAAGCAAAAAACAATGCATGTGGATGAAAAATACACCACTTCCATTAAGCGTTGCCTACTTATCTAACGACGGAGTCATCCAAGAGATCTATAATATGGTGCCATTTTCTGAGGACTCGGTATGCTCCCAAGTTCATACCAGAATTGCATTAGAGGTTAATGCTGATTGGTTCAATAAGAATGGAATTATTGCCGGAGACAAGATAAATTTCTAGATTGCAGACCCAATGATTAACAAAAAAACATACATAAATTTTAGCGATGAAGGATTTTCAATTCTGCCACTTGCAAGGCAGATCGAAGCTCAGGGCGATACGCCTATTTCTTTGTACCTAAAAATAGCAGATCAAGAAAATACATTTTTATTGGAATCGGTTGAAGGTGGAGACAAATGGGCGCAATACTCCATTATTGGCTTTGGCTGCACAGACTCGATTAAGATTTCAGGAAACTCGGTAGAAAAATCCTTTGACGGGAAAAAAGAAGTCTTTGAGTGCAAAGACCCATTAAGCATTATCCACGAGATTATGAGCCAGCATTCAGTTCCAGAGATTGAAGGATTGCCAAGATTTTATGGAGGTTACGTTGGTTTTTTTGCCTACGAAAGTGCTCAATATGCCGAGGCTAAGATTGCTAATTTGCCTAGCAAAGTATCAAAATTTAAAAAGCACATGCCAGACATACTGCTGGTAAAAGCTGAAAAACTAATAGTGTTTGATAACTTAAATCAAACCACACAAATTATTTTTAATGCAAATCCTGAAGAGCTTTCTTATGAGGATGCGCAAAACGAACTTGATAAAATTGAACAGCTAATCATGCAAGAATTAATTTTACCTATTGATAACTTTGCGAAGCCTTCGGGCGATATGAAATTTAATTCAAATTTTTTGAAAACAGAATTTCTTGATGCAGTGAATATTGCTAAAAATTACATTACTGAAGGCGATGTTATGCAGGTTGTTCTTGCGCAAGACTTTTCTAGAGACTTTAGCGGCGATCCATTCACATTGTATCGAGCAATCAGAGAGCTTAATCCCTCGCCTTACATGTATTTTTTAAATTTTGAGGAATGCACGGTTGTTGGAGCATCTCCAGAGATTTTAGTGAGGCTTGAGGACAATGAGGTTACATTGAGGCCGCTTGCAGGCACCAGGAAGAGGGGCACTACCAAAGAAGAAGATGAGAGATATGCAAAAGAATTGCTTGCAGATCCAAAGGAGGTTGCCGAGCATTTAATGCTGATCGATTTAGGTCGCAATGATGTGGGTAGAGTTTCAAAGATTGGGACCGTACATGTCACTGAAAAGATGGCCATTGAAAAATACTCTCATGTTATGCACATTGTTTCTAATGTAAAAGGCACCATTGCCGAAGACTTGAACTTCGTAGATGTCTTAAAAGCAGCATTGCCTGCTGGAACTTTGTCGGGCACCCCCAAAATTAGAGCCATGGAAATTATTAATGAGCTTGAGCCAAGTTCTAGAGGTATTTATGGAGGGGCAATTGGTTATATAGCATGGAATGGAAGCATCGATACTGCTATTGCAATCAGAACAGCTGTGATCAAAGACAGCGTCATTCATGTGGGTGCGGGCGCAGGCATTGTTGCGGACTCTATTCCAGAGAATGAGTGGTTAGAGTGCAAGCAAAAATCTAAAGTCTTTATTGATGCAATGGAAATGATCTCATGATCTTAGTAATTGATAATTATGATTCGTTTACCTACAACCTTGTTCATTACATTGGCGCATGCGATGAAGATGTGGTTGTTAAAAGAAACGATGAGATTGATCTAAAAGCAATCACAAAACTTGGCCCTAGCAAGATCGTTATCTCCCCAGGACCCTGTACTCCTAAAGAGGCTGGAATTTCAGTGGAGCTTGTAAGAAATTCTTCTGTTCCTTTATTGGGTGTTTGTTTGGGCCATCAAGCGATCGGAGCTGCATTTGGTGCTAAAATCATTAAAGCCCCTGAAATTTTCCATGGAAAGATTTCTAAAGTTCAGCACACCGGCGATCAACTATTTCTTGGCATTACTAACCAGTATTCTGTGGTTAGATACCACAGCCTAATTATTGATCCGGATACCTTGCCAGATGAGCTCAAGATTACTTGCACCATTGAAGGCAACTCAAAAATTATTATGGGCATTGAGCATGTTGATAAACCAATTTTTGGAGTGCAATTTCATCCCGAATCAATTGAAACAGAACACGGAATGCAGTTAATTAGAAATTTCTTATCAATATGATTGAAGACGCCATCCAACAACTGAATGCAAAAGAGGATTTAGATTTTCTGTCAATGAAATCAACTTTGGAGGCCATCATGTCTGGTGGAGTTGAAGATCGTTTGATAGAAGATTTTTTGATTGCGTTAAATAAAAAAGGGATTCAAGAGATAGAGATTACTGCAGCGGCAAGCGTCATGAGAGAGAAATCTTTAACTTTCAATATTGGAGATGGAACTCACATAGATACTTGCGGAACAGGAGGCACTGGTATGCATACGTTTAATTGCTCAACTGCCTCTTCTTTTGTTGCAGCTGCCGGCGGAGCATCGGTCACCAAGCATGGGAATAGAGCAATTTCTAGCAAATCAGGCAGTGCAGATTTTCTAATTGCTGCAGGCGCTGATATAAGTCATGACAGAGATAAGCTTGAGAGCATATTCAATAGAGTAGGATTTGTATTCCTATTTGCACCTTTGCATCATGAGTCAATGAAATATGTGATGCCTGCCAGGCAAAGACTCGTTCAAAAAACTATTTTTAATTTACTTGGGCCTCACACCAATCCTTGCAGAGCTAAGCGACAAGTTTTAGGTGTATACAACAAAGAGCTTGTAACAACTTTTGCTTCTGTTGCAAAAAAACTATCCATGGAACATGCCTTAATTGTCCATGGTTTTGATGGCTTGGATGAAATAACGATCACAGATTCAACGTATGTTGCAGAACTTAAAAACAAAGAAATTATTGAATATGAGATTTCTCCAAAAGACTTTGGGTTGTCTCTGGCAAAAATTTCTGAAGTGACTGCGCAATCTCCTGAGGATAGCTTGTTGTTAGTTAGAGAGGCATTTGCTGGTGAGAAATCAGCCGTGCAAGATATGATCGCTTTAAATGCAGGAGCGGCACTATATTTAGCCGGTAAAGCAGACTCAATTTCTGACGGGGTTGAGCTCTCTTTTACGCTCATGAACAATGGTATGGCGGCCGATAAATTAGCTGCCTATGTCAGGATCTCAAACAGCTAATGAGTATCCTCGAAGACATCGTCAAAAATACAAGAAAAAATCTTGCGATTCTGAAACTTCGCATGCCACTTGAAGAGATTAAAGCTGAGCTAAATTCATTAAATCTTCCCAAAGGTGCTTTTAAAAAAAATCTACTTAATGCCGATCAAGCAATTATTGCTGAAATTAAAAAAGCATCGCCTAGCGCGGGAATTATTTCAGAAGACTTTGACCCAGTTCAAAAAGCAAAAGATTACGAAGCTTTTGGTGCTGTGGCCTTATCGATTTTGACCGAAGAAGATTTTTTCATGGGCAGCATGCAATATTTAAAAGACGTTAAAGCCATAACATCACTTCCAATTCTAAGAAAAGATTTCATGATCGATGAGTATCAAATATACGAAGCGAAGTTAATTGGAGCAGACTGCATCTTATTAATAGCTAGCATCTTAGAAGATCAGCAGCTTACAGATTTTGTGCAACTGGCTGAAACATTAGAATTAGATTATTTAATTGAGGTGCATGATGAGGTTGAGCTGAAGAGAGTCGAGCACTTCGAAAATGCAATTATAGGAGTCAACAACAGAAACTTAAAAACTTTTGCGGTAGATCTAAAAAACTCTGTCCTTTTGAAAGAATGTTTTTCTGGTAAAAATATTTTTGTAGCTGAATCTGGAATTAAATCTCAGGAAGATTTAAATTATTTAAAAGAAAATGATATTCATGTTTTTCTCATTGGAGAAAGCTTAATGAGAAATAGTTTTTAGATGTAAGAGCTTGAAGAAGTCATGACTTTGGCGGTAAAGCTCATGATTTTTTTTGTTGGTGTCGGCAAAGATTCTCCTCCACTAGCAGATGCTTCTTTTGCATGCTCATCTTCATCAGCTCTCATCGTTTTTAAGATTCCTATTGTTTCAATGTCATTCTCTGAAACTTGATCCAGATGTTTTTCTAGATGTTTTACAACTTGTTTTTCAGTTTCTTCTACAAAACCTAAGCTTGTTTTCTCCCCAAAGCTGCCAAAAATTGCTCCAATGGTAAACGAGCCTGCATACCATATAGGGTTGAATATGGAGGGCCTACCATTGAGATCTTCCAAGCGTTTTTGACACCAAATCAAATGATCGGTTTCTTCTTCTCCGGCTTGAATTAGATGCTCTTTAATTTGAGGATCTCTGCAGACCATTGCTTGTCCTCTATAGAGGGCTTGTGCGGCAACTTCACCGGCTAGATTGACTCGCATGAGTTGAGCAGAGAGACTCTTTTCTTTTGTTGAGAGAGTTTCCGTGCCTTTTTTACCAGGGTAAGATCTGCCAGTTCCACTTTTTTTATACGACAGAGTTTTTAGTGCAATGTCACATTCATTAATAAAATTATCTATTAGACTCATTTAATTCCTTTGTACCCAATATCTTTTCTACAAAAAGCACCATTAAATGATACTGAGTTTACCAAATCATAAGCCTTAGATTGCGCTTCTTTTAAATTAATTCCAAGTGCTGTGGCGCAGAACACTCTACCCCCAGAGGTCATAACTTTATTGTCCTGTAGATTCGTCCCAGCATGAAATAGTTTCATGTCCTCTGCATCAACTTCTTCAATGCGTACCTCTTGATTGGATAAATATTTTTCAGGATAGCCTTGAGATGCAATCACTACTCCGCAAGAATGCCTTTCATCCCACTCAGACTGATAGCTTTGTAATTTATCTTCAATGGCGAATAAGCAAAGCTGAACTAAGCTTGATTTTAATCTTAGTAGAATGGGTTGAGTTTCTGGATCGCCAAATCGGCAATTAAACTCAAGAACCTTTAATTCTCCATTGCGAATCATTAGACCCGCATAAAGAAAACCCAAGTAGGGAGACCCTTCGTTGATTAAACCCTGCATTGTAGGCTCCATCACCTCATCGATAATTTTCTGATGCATTCGTGCATCAACAATTGGCGCAGGAGAATAGGCGCCCATGCCGCCGGTGTTTAGTCCAACATCACCTTCACCAACCGCTTTATGGTCTTGACTCGTTGCAAGAGGGATCATTTGATCTTTGCTTACTACAGCAATAAAACTTGCCTCTTCACCTTCAAGAAAATCTTCTATTACGACCCGGTTGCCAGCCTCACCAAATGCTTGATCTTGAAAAATATTTTTCAGTGCACTTAAGGCTTCACTCTTATTTGCACAAATAATTACACCTTTGCCAGCAGCTAATCCATCAGCTTTGACAACAGTAGGAAATTCAACATTTTCTAAGTATGTGTTCGCTTCTTCGAAGTCATTAAACGAGGCGTAACCAGCGGTTGGAATACCATACTTAACAAAAAAATCTTTTGAGAAGGTCTTAGATCCCTCGAGCTGAGCCGCGGCTTGCGATGGTCCAAAGGTCTTGACCCCCTTGCTTTGTAAAAAATCTGACAAACCATCTACCAAGGGCTGTTCAGGCCCAATAATTACGAGACCAATCTTTTCATCTACACAAAAATCTTCTATGGCAGAAAAATTATTTAAATCGATTGTAATATTCTTAAGTTTTTCTTCTAAGGCGGTTCCTGCATTGCCTGGACAAACAAATACAGTGCTTACATCTTTATCTTGAGCAGATTTCCAGGCCAAAGCGTGTTCTCTTCCGCCTGATCCAATTATAAGAACTTGCATAATATTTCTTAATGTCGAAAGTGACGAGTTGCAGTAAACACCATGGCAATATCATTCTCATCAGCCGCTGCAATTACTTCATCGTCTCTAATAGATCCGCCTGGTTGAATAATTGCTGCTATCCCACTTTCTGCAGCCTTATCAATCCCGTCTCTAAAGGGAAAGAATGCATCCGACGACATGACAGCACCTTTAACCGTCAATCCTTCATTCTTTGCTTTTAAGTTAGCTATGTCAGCACTTATGACTCTGCTCATTTGACCAGCCCCGATTCCAATAGTTTGTTTATTTTTAACGTAGACAATTGCATTTGATTTAACAAACTTTGCTACCGTCCATGCAAACATTAAATCTTTTATTTCTTCAGGTGTAGGTTGTCTTTTTGTTACACATTTGAGATCTTCTGATGGCACCGAATAATTATCATCGCTTTGAATCAAGATTCCACCCGAGACTTTTTTAATCATGCCGGGGTATGGGTTATCTTGCTCAAGATCTAAGCAGAGAACGCGCATATTTTTCTTTTCAGCAAAAGCTTTAAGCGCACCTTCAGAAAAACTGGGTGCCAATACAACCTCAACAAACTGTCGAGAATTAATTTCTTCGGCAGTCTGATCATCCACTAGTTTATTGAAGGCAATAATTCCTCCAAACGCTGAAGTGGGGTCAGTCTTAAATGCTAGATCGTATGCTTCATATCCAGATTCAGCCACTGCAACTCCGCATGGGTTGGCATGCTTCACAATTACACAAGCTGCCTCTGAGAACTCTCTGACGCATTCCCAGGCTGCATCTGCATCTACTATGTTGTTGTAAGAAAGCTCTTTACCTTGAATGATCTCAGCATTAGCAATATTTCTATGCTGCAAGCCTGAAAAAGTTAGTATTTTTGCAGATTGATGGGGGTTTTCACCATACCTTAAAATGCTGGACTGCTCAAAATTATAATCTGGCAATTTATCTGCTTGCTCAGATAAATAATCTGCAATGGCCGAATTGTAATCTACCATTAAAGCAAATACCTTTTGTGAGAGTTGTTTGCGAAACTCATAAGAAATGCCGCCTTGCTCAGACCACTCAGACATTAAAGTGGAATAATCATTTGGGTTGGTTATCACCGCCACATCTTTAAAGTTTTTTGCTGCAGATCGAATCATGGTTGGTCCACCAATATCAATTTTTTCAATTGCTTCTTCGAAAGTGCAGTCAGATGCAATAGTTTCCTTAAATGGATACAGATTCACTATGACCAAATCTATAACTTCGTAACCTCTATCTTCAAGAACCTCTAAATCCTTATCTCGTCTTGCCAAAATACCTGCATGAATTTTTGGATGCAGCGTCTTAACGCGCCCATCCATCATTTCTTCAAAACCAGTAAAATCAGAGACTTCAATTACCTCATCGGTAATATTTTTAATGGCTTGATATGTTCCGCCAGTAGAGATTATTTTTACATTTTGAGCCACTAAAAATTTTATCAGCTCATCAAGGTTAGTTTTGTCTGAAAGGCTAATCAATGCCGTTTTAGGCCGAGTAATGTTCATAGTTTTTCCATTATTTGATATTGGTGTAATTTCTTTCTTAGAGTTGCTCGATTTAGACCAAGTATTGCTGCTGCTTTTGATTGATTGTTTTTTGTAAACCGCATGACAGACATTAGTAGCTCTGGCTCAACCTCAGACATTACCATCTCATATACATTAGCTGGCTTAACACCACCCAAAGCCTTGAAATATTTATTCATTGCCTTTTTAACTTGCTCGCTGAGTGTCTTCGACTTTGAACTTGTATTATCTGTTGTATTGGGCATGAGATGAAGTTATTTCACAAAGTCTAAAGTTTACATCTGATTAAAAATTGCTCAACTGTATTTACAGATTAATTACAGTTTTTTTATCATCACCGAGCATCAGTTTTTTTAAAGAGCCATTTTCAAGCCATATTTCTGTTCGCGAGGTATACCCAGGATGGAAGTAAGCAATAGTATTTCGTTTTACCATAAAAGAGGCTAAGACATTAATTACCATAAAGTGCGTTGTCACAATGGCATGCCCTTTGTAACTTAAAAGCCAATCAATTAAATTTTGACGCCAAGCTTTTACATCTTCAGGTAATTCTTCAATCGGAGCTTCAAAAACTTTTTTAAGCCAAGCTTGTTTTTCTTCTGTTGCGATGCCTGAAGATGGTATTTCAATAAAGTTGTGATCCAGTTCAAAGTTCCTTTTTTGGGCAAGCGCTATGGGCTCCATTGTCTCTATGGCCCTACTTTTTGGACTAGAAAGTAGTGTGTAAGAGGAAAATTCATCCGTAAAATCCAGGCTAATATTTTTAGCTTGCTCCATTCCGATAGAACTCAGGCCAGGGTCTGGATGTTCAGACCAAGATGCTGCTGCTTCTCCGTGGCGAACCAAAATTATGTGTGTTTGAGTCATATTAAAAAATACCTATTATAATAAAGGTATGAGAACCCCTAGAATTATGTGTGAAGAGCTCAGCGCCCCAACCGTTAATTACACAAACATAAAACAAATTCACCACCTTGCCAAGGTTCTAAGAGCAAAGCCTGGAGACTTGGTGCAGCTATTCGATGGAAGGGGTAGCTTTGCTGAGGGAATAATCAATGAACTTACCAAGACCTCAATAGTTTTTTTAGTTGAAGAAATTTTTATCACAAAGAATCCATACCAAAGAAATTACCAAGCAATTTTTCCTTACATCAAAAAAGAGAATCTAATTTATCTGGTCCAAAAATTGGTAGAAACAGGAATTAATTCATTGATTCTTTACAAGCCTGATCACATGGACCAATCCTTCGCAAAGAAAGATGCTCAAAAGTTAAACAACAAAATTGAAGAAGCCGCAATCCATGCATGTGAGCAATGTGGCTGCAATTACATGCCTGCCATTAAATATTTTGATAGCCTAGATAATGCAATTTCTTTTGTGCTTGATGAGGTTGAGCCAAAGGATATATTTGTGCTTGATACAATTGCTGATAAATTATCAGGAGATATAAAGGAGTCTGATGCAAAGACGGTAAGTTTTATTACCGGACCAGAGTCAGGTTTTTCAACAAAAGAGCGTTTGTTAATGGAGCAACATAAACTGTTAAATTATAAAATTGGTCATTATGTTTTAAGAGCAGAAACTGCCCCTATAGTCACACTATCTAAATTGCATGTATTGCATGGCGAGAACTCATGAATACCACTAAGTCATTATTTATAACAGACCCTTTGGTTGAACTGAATCCAAAAAAAGACACAACAATTTTATGGATGCAGGAAGTTGCCAAGCAAAGCGGTCAAGTATTTCAATGTGAAATAAGCGATTTGATATATTGTGATGGCCTTACCCACGCGAAAGCATCAGAGATTCCAAATGTTGCCTCTCAGCCTCAAGTAGCCAATGCGCCAGGTGAATTGCTCTCTCTTAATGCGTTTGATTATGTCTTTATGCGCAAAGATCCTCCTGTTGATGAAAATTACATGAATGCATTACATCTTTTGTCCCAAGCAAAGAATGAGGGTGCCAATGTCATGAATGATCCCGATGCATTAAAAAAATTTAATGAGAAAGTATTTGCATTGCGATTTAGCAAGTGGATGCCAGACACAAGAGTCATCTGTAAACAAGAAGACTTGTTGAGTTTTAAAGAGAAATATCAAACAGTGATTTTGAAGCCGCTTGACGGAATGGGCGGAGAATCAATTTATAAATTTGATAATCTCGATACCAAGCACCTAAATATTTTTCAGGATCTTACGAACAATAATAAAACCATGGTTATGGTTCAAAATTTTTTACCAGAAATTTACGATGGCGATTACAGAATTTTAATCATTCATGGAAAACCTTTCCCGATTG
>Ga0114997_10003672_pt1 | contig 12002 bp, 18 predicted proteins | sample ArcticOcean_MG_C_2_FD_87045 | JGI IMG/M metagenome (GOLD analysis project Ga0114997, IMG submission 87045) | Marine microbial communities from western Arctic Ocean - ArcticOcean_MG_CB4_136 | ecosystem: Environmental > Aquatic > Marine > Oceanic | place: Arctic Ocean: Canada Basin | collected... | reverse complement strand
TCTATTTGATTTAAATATAAAAAATTATTCCACTGAGGAATTAAGAGGTATGTTGGACCTTAAAATTCCCTACAGTGAACAAGAAATTTCAGAACAAACAAATGGATTGAAAAATAAGCTTTTAAATGTTGCCGATTTAAGTGAAACAAAGAAAGAAAATATTATGTCCTTTTTAGTACAAACCAAGAATCTTTTAACGCAAGATTTACAAGATGAATTTGAATTTTTGAAAAAAACGAATATACAAGGTAAAAATGTTACCAACTTTGTTGAAAAACCAATCCAACCTGGTATTATTAACCCCATTGAAAGAAATATCATTCAATCTATTATAAATTTTGATACCAGATTTGATACTTCTGTTTCTCCAAATATTACATGTGTTGATAACGAATATACATTTAAATTTCCGGTTACTTTTGAAAATGTTATTTCTGTCAAAGTTCATTCATTGGAACTTCCCAATTTTTTATACAATATTTCTTCTCATTACAACAATAATACTTTTGTTATTTCTAACATAGGAACTGTTATTATTGATGATGGTAAATATACTAAAAGTCAATTGGCCGCTGCTATAACTACTAAAGTGGGTTCGGGTTTTTCTTGTACCATTGATGAAAAAACTGGTAGAACAAAATTTAGTAATTCTACAACCTTTGATATTACTTTTAATCCCGTTTCCGGTGCTATTAACTTAGGTTATATATTGGGATTTAGACAAATTGAAATTACTTCAAGAGTTGTAGGTGGTGTTCATGAAGTAGAATCTACATATGCTGCTGATATCGATTTTCACAAATATTTTTATTTGTCTGTGGATGATTTTAAACAATCTGTTGATAATAATATTTTTGCTTTTGTTAATAATTTTGTGTCAAAAAATATATTGGCTAAGGCTAGAAGCAAAGACGATGGGAATAAACATTTATTTTTAAAAAGAAACTACTTTGGTCCAATTACTTTAGAAAAACTTAAGTTTAGTTTATTAGACCATTTTGGTAAGGTTATCGATTTAAATGGTATTGATTACTCATTTTCTATTGTTGTTGAGCGATTATATAAGTTTTAAGAAGATTTTTTATGTGGATTTTGTTGCCCACCATTTTTTGAATCCTATACTTTTTTTCAAGTCGAATGATGTTTCTAGGAAATTTTCAGCTATTGTATATGCTTTTCTCTCTTTTTGTGACAGAGAATCTATGAAGCTTTTTGTGGTTGGTGTTGCAGGTGCTGCTGGTCGTGATGATGCTGCTGGTCGTGATGATGCTGGTGCTACTGGTCGTGATGATGCTGGTGCTACTGGTGATTGTTTATTACTCATTTTTATTATTTTATAATAAAAAATAATAAAAAAATTATTTATTCAATTTATTAAACTTTAATTAACTGTTATATATTTTGGATATTTGTGAATAATTTTTATAGACGTCATCAACATGTTCTTTGTTTCTATTTAAACAATATATTCTGATTAGTTTTTCGCTGAAATTGATTGGTATAATAAAACTTTGTAATTCGGGTTTAATTTTGAATCCAAATCTATCTGAATCATCGTTATAATAATTAATGTTTTTGAGTGGGTTTTCTAATTTTGACCCTGCAAATCCTATTTCTAATTCCTGATACATTAAATTTGGTGTTTTTTTATTCATTTCTATTAATGTATTTGTGATTTTTTCTTTCTTTTTTAGAGTTTGGGGATTTGTAAATAGAAATTCACCAATAAATTTTGGATGTTGTCTTGTGTATAATTTTCTTCGGAGGTTTTTTACCATTTCACAATAAATAATTGAATCGGTTGTTCTTGATATATCATTGCCTCCCATATTTTTTTTAAGATTTTGCAATATTTCTATAATAATATACTCATAGGCTTTTACCTTTGGATGATTATATACTGTTTTATGCAGTCTGTATCTTGTTGAAAATAAATGGAAAATATCGTATTGTAATTTTATTGACCACGCTATTTGCTTTGTATTTCCTACAGTAATTACACATACATCTTTCATTAATCTGGAATATTCGCCACTACATTTCATACCTAAATAGAAACAATCTCTTTGAATATAATCCATTTTGTCAACATCTAGTTGATTCACCTTATTTGCTACTATTTGATATTTCCAAATTTTTGTTTTCTTTTTTGTTTTTGTATCCGTAGGATTTATCATAGATATAATTTCTGTTATTTCGCGTTTTTTGATTGGTAGATTATACTTTTTAACCATGTTTCGGATTAATTTACATCCTCTCTCTTCATGGTCTTTTTCCTTTGTGTCTTTAATATGGTCATCATATAAATGACTATACGGTCCGTGACCAATATCATGTAATAATCCCGAGATTCTTGTTAATTCTATTTGTCTATCTGTTATTTTCAATTCTGGATTGTTTTTTCTAATGGATTCTATCATTTTTCCGGCCAAATGACTGACTCCGATTGAATGTTCGAATCTTGTGTGATTTGCACTTGGAAATACGAAACTTGTTGCTCCCAATTGTTTTAAATCCCGTAATCTTTGAAATTCCTCGGTGTCTATCAATTGTTTCATTAATGGTGTTATTTCTATAAAACCATGAATTGGATCGTAAATTCTTGTTTGTTTTTGCATTTGTTATAATTATTATACTTTTGTTCTATAATAGATTTAAGTATTTTATATCAATTTATTATATGAAAAAATGTTTGGAAGATAATACTGTCGGGAATTGTAGTAATGATGTTGTTGCTTTTTATGATAAATTTAATCCGTTTTCTTTGTTACCATACTATCTTTCATATAATTTTTTTAATTTTTCACATAAGTTTTTGAATAAAATGGTAGATAAAAATATGGCTAATTATGGTACATCTTTTGTACATTCTTCCAGTTTTTGCCTTTTTTCCTTTTTGTATTTTGTTTTGGAAAACAATGATAAATATTTGTTTAATACCTTTTGGGATTTTCTCAAAGTATATTCTTCTGGATATTTTATATATGATTCTTTGTATATTGTTAAACATCAAAAAATTAATCTCGTAAATTTTGTTTTATTATATCATCATGTATCTGGTATAAATTTACTGATGGATGATGAAATTAAACATTATACCTTTAAAATGCTCCTTTTTGCCGAAATTTCTAATTTACCTTCTTGTTTTGTTTATTATTTGATTAAAACAAAAAATAAGGCATTTTTACAATTTATGAAAAAAATTCAATTTGTATTATATAGTTTTTTTAGAATTCCGTTTATTGGTTATTATATGACTTCAGCTTTCAAAAAATTTCCATATAATAAAAGTTTATATATTTCATTACCTATTTATTTTATGGGTATTGTTTGGACTTCCAAACTTTACAAAGGATTGTCAAAATAAAAGTTTTGTTCCTTTTTTTTTGGTTTTTTCATGACTTTCTTTATCTACATATAATTGAATAACTGTCATTAACTTGTTTATTACATTATTTTTTTCTTCTTGTATTTCGTGGATTTCTTTTTTAATTAAATTCCACCGCAACATTGCATTTGTTTCTTTATATATTTTTACGGTTTTTTCCATAAGTTTAATAACCTTTTTTGATTTTAAGTTTTCGATTTTTTCTTTTTTTGCAACTTTATTTTCATAATATAAAATTATGTTTAAGGTTTCTTCGTATAAACTTATGTTTAATTGCATTGACTGTATGTATTATTTATTAATTAAATTGTTTAATTAATAAGTTATAATTTATTTTTTCTGAATCTTTCTCTTCTTTTACCATTTCTTGTATGAATGTCTTCTAATTTCCAAATATTTTGATATACGCGGATTTCATTTGAATAAGATAGTTCGAAATTAAATGATAGTCCTTTTGGGTCTTCACTCGAGTCTTCTGTATATGGGGAATAATACCTGTAACAGTTAATTACTTCAACCAATGACTTAAATTCTTTGTTTTTATATGTTGGGTGATTCCATGTTCCTGTTTCTGGTGAAAAAACCCATTCCAATCTTTCCGCCATATTTTGATGGTCCACGTACCTCTCTTTTACACTCGGTTTGATTGGTGTATTTTTCATATATAAATCATATTCTTCTTGTGATAAACTGTTTAAAAATTCTTTTATTTCTCTTTGTCTTGTCTCTTTTGAGACTTTCCTCTTTGGTTTCAGTTGATATACTTGGTTAACCCATTTTTTTGAACCAACTACATATTCACTTTTCCAAAATTTTGGTCTTTCTTTTTTTGGTTGTTTCCATTTTTTATATTTTCTTTTTTTCCTGGGATTGTTTCTTTGTTGACTTGACATATTACCTTTAATAATTAATTTAAAGTATTATCTTTAATATTGTTTTTTATATGATATAAACTACTGTTTTTTTATATAAAACTACTGTAAATGTCGTCTATCCAGTTATTACAAGATAAAAAACATTGGTTACATTATTATTTTAGTATCTTTGGTAAAATGTGTTATGACTGTGATTCTACTAATAAAAAAAAATTTCAAAAAACATTTAATAATATTTGGACAACTATTCATACTATGACATTCCAGCTTAAGGATGATATTTCCGAAAATCAGGAATTATCTATTTTAGTTTATGGGTTTTTTAATGTTGATATAAAAAAAATTCCATGTATGAATTGTAGAAATCATTACATTCAATATTTAGCACAACATCCCATTTCATATGTTAAAAATAATTTAGAACTTCAAAAATGGGCTTTTGATTTTCATAATGCTGTTAATAAAAGATTAGGTAAATCTATTTTTTCATTTAGTAATACCAAAAATTTATATTCGTAATAATTAACATTTTAATTTTTTTTTATTATATAAATGTCTCGTAAAGAAGAAGTAGAACAAGGTTCATTATTATTACCAAGAGGCCCTGCAATGGAAGGTATTGTTGAAAGTCCTGAAGCCGTTGAATTGGCGAATAAACTTATAAAAAGCACATTGAGTAAAAAAAATCTCAATAATAACAAGGTTAATTTAAAAATTTCAGAAAAGAAAAAAAATAGAAATATTAATAGGAATATTGTGAAAAATTCACATTCTAAAAATTCTATATCAAGACGTAATAAAAAAAACAAGAAAACTACTGATAGTGCTAGTTCTGGTGCTTCTGGTGCGGGTGCTTCTGGTTCCGGTGCTTCTGGTTCCGGTGCTTCTGGTGCTTCTGGTGGTGATAAGGTGATAGATGTTTTAGAAAATATTAGGGACGATGGTTCTTATCCTGAAGGGAACCCTCCACCAAGAAAGGAGTTGTGGAAACCGAAGATTGCTGGGTATTCCAAGGTTAAAAAATATAATATTGATAGTAAAAGAGAACATGTTGACTTTGATAGAAAAAAATCATATGGTAAAAACTATAATCCATCTTTGAGAAATAATGATGATTATAAAACAAAACCCGATTTTTCTAGATTAGCCGGTTTAAGTAAAAGCCAACGTGATATTTTTACTCAAAAAATTGGCCCTAATGGTCCTAATCTTTTAACCGTTCTTAAATGGCATGAAGAAAGATTTTCTAAATTTGAAGAATTTAAAGAAGAAGTTAGAAGTAGTTTAGAAAATATTCAAAAAAGTATTTCAAAATTAACTAAAAAAAGTACGTATGTTAATCTTAGTTTTCACGGTAAATATAATACTGCTGCTAATACTATTATTAAATATTGGAGACTGTATTTATTTAGAAGGTCTATTTCGGCTATTAAAATTCAAAGATATTATCGTTACTGGGTTAATGTTAAACAGATGAATTCTCAAATTATGACTGTTATGAATAAACTTAATAAAATGAAAAAGCAAATGAGAATATGTGGTGGATTTTTGAATACATTTGACCCTAAAAAACCATTACCTCTCGATAAATTGAAAGATATTCATAGTAGAATTAAAACAGGTGTTGAACAATTAATACATTAATTTACCGGATAATCTTAATTTTTTTACTTTTTCATTTATTTTTTTTAGTTTTAATATTCTTAATTTTTTTAATAAATTTGTTTTTTTTATACCCAATTCCTTCAAATTATAAACGCTTTCTTGTATTTTTTTATTATATTTTGAATCTAAAATTATTTTTTTTGATAGTTCTTGGGATTTTTCGTATAAAACTTTATCCAACCTTCTAGTTTCTTTTATTAAATTTACGTTTTTTTTCATTAATTCTGTACTTCTTTCATGTAAATCCACTAACTCTATTGATAAATTTGATAATGTATCACGTTGCAAATCATCATTTAAAAAATCTTTTCTACACATCGCACATGTGTTATTTGTTCTTAACCATTTGAAAAAACATGTGTTACAATATGTATGATTACATGATGACATAACTAAGTTTTTTGTTGTTAATTCTATATAACAGATACTACAAGTTTGTATTTCTTTTGTGCTCATTAATACTATTATTGTTTTATTATCATTAAATATTTTTTAATAAAAATATTTAATTGGGAAGCCCCTCTACAAGAAAAAATGTCGGATGAACCGTTTAATTATAAAAAGGAGATTAATTCATTGAATACAAATTTGTATTGTAATTCTCCATCTGATGTGCATATCTTTTTTTATCTTTTTCTTTCATCTCTGTATATTTATTTTTATTACTGTTTGTTAGCTTTTTCCAACGTTTTCCCAATTCTTTTGCTACATCACCAATAATAACCTTTCCGTTCTCTTTTCTATGAGTTTCGATAATTTTACCACGTACTTCATCGCAGAAAAACAAGAAACCTGATTTAGGTTTCTTTGGTTTATTTGGGTCCTTTTTAAATTTCATTTTCATCCTTTCTCCCAATAACATTGTTTTTAATTCGTCAATCTTATCTACACTATTTAATGCTATACACACTCTCTCAATTAGTGATGCGTGCGATTCATAAAACATGTCATTAATCATTACTTGGTTTTCTTGGTATTGAACTTGGGCCATTTTATATTAATATATTATATAATCCTTAAGTATTTTTATTATAATGATAATATTTTACTTCAATTTTTTATTATTGCTCTTATGTTTTTATTGATGTTGTGTTTTTACTTAAAAATTTAAAAATTAGTTATATATGAACTCCAGTTTGTTTTCACAAAATTTTTTACTTACAAAACAAATTTATGAAATAAAAAAAGAAAATCAAAATATTTCTTCTCAGTTATTTCATATGTCCAAAAAAATAGATAATATTGGCAATCATGTTATTGATTACACCAACAATATGGTTTCTAATGTTCAAGATATTTCTAATAATATTGTTTTAAGAGCAGGACATACTAGACCCATTTTTAACAGGACACATTCATATTTTTCTTCCACTTTGAGATAATTTATATTGTTATATATTATGGGTTCTTTATTTTCCAAAAAATCTCAATGTTGTTGTGATAAAAGAAATAAAATTAATTACAATTATTTAAAACGAAAATCAAATTTATATCTAAATGATAAGAAAAATCATCTAGATTGTCAAAATAAAAGTAATTGTTCATTTATTACTTTATATAGTAGTATTACTATTACAACTGTTATTATTGTTTGTTCGGGAGGATCCGCTATTATTTTATTTACAACTTTTTCCTCCGTTTTTTTAATTGTATTTTATGTTTATGAATTATTAGATAATTCTAGTAAAATTGATAATATAAACACTATTTTAGATAAAAGAAATGATGCTGAAGTTTGTTATTTTGATAAAAATTTTGTTTCTACATAATTTAGACGTTTAATTATATTGTTTATATTATATATATGCTCGGTCTTTTTAGTAATATTGATAATATTGATAATATTGATAATATTGAAAAAAAAAATATTGTAAAAGAAAAAGAAAATAATTGTTCGTATTTTCAAAGAGTGTTGGGGTTGGGTTCTTGTCCTAAGCCTAGTTCTATTACAAAAGAACAACATGAAGAATGTTCTTGGTGGAGGAAAAGATTAGGTATGTGTAAAAAGAATAAACAAACACATGTTATGGATTGTGATTGTAAAAAATGTTTAAAAGAATGTAAGGGTATTGATATGACTACTATCGACCCTCTTATTGATACAGCAGTTTCTTCTACTATGGATTCTTCTACTACGGATTCTCCTACTACGGATTCTTCTACTACGGTTTCACCCCCGTCTTCTCCTACTACGGATTCTCCTACTACGGATTCTTCTACTACGGATTCTCCTACGGATTCTCCTAAGGATTCTCCTACTACGGATTCTCCTACGGATTCTACTACGGATTCTCCTACTAGTACATTGTTTAATGAACAAATTAAATCCATTACCAGTGCCGTCGGCGTAGTTCAAAATAAATTGGAAACAGGATTATCAAATTCAGCAATAAAAGCGAAAAGAATAAAGGAACGGGCTTTTGAACAGGCTAAGCAAGTACAAAACGATACTTTAAAAAATGTAAATAACGCGTTCGACGAAGCAACAGCTTCAATTAGCCAGAACCTGAAAAATTTGCAAAGTGGAGCAGGAGGTAAGACAGGTGGGAGAAAGGGTAATCGGAAAACAAATAAAAAGGGTAATCGGAAAACAAATAAAAAGAGAACTAAGAGAAAGGGTATTAGAAAAACCAATAGAAAGGGTACTAAGAGAAAAAAGAGAAAGGGTAATAGGAAAACAAATGGAAAGGGTACTAAGAGAAAAAAGAGAAAAAAGAGAAAAAAGAGAAAAAATTCCTATTAAAAAAAATAATGAAAAAACACCCTAATTATCATCACAGAAAACACGAATTATAGAAGAAATTAATAATTACTTGCTCCTATATTTGCTTCATTATTTGAAATGATTTTTTCTTTTTCTTCAAATGCTACTTCGGGTATTTTTTTATTGTGTTTTATCTTTGTTATTTCTATCATACTTGTTACTGATTCTAAATTTTTGTCTCTTTTTTCTTTTAATAAAGGGTTTAAATAGTCTTCGGCAGGTATTGGTCTATTACCTCCCGTCATTAATTCTGGAGGGCTTAATAAAAAAGATGTTTTTTCTAACATTTTTTCCTTTTTTATTTTAATATCTAATAATTTTTTTTTGTTCTCTAATTGCATCTTTAATTTTTCCAGTTCTTTTATTTTTTTTATGACAGCTGTTTTCATTTCTCCAATAGATGTTTTTTCTTTTTTTTCTAATTTTTCAATATCCTCTTTACATGTGTCTATTCCTAATTCCAATTCTTCTTTTGTTTCATTTGGGTTTTTGAATATTTCCTCACACTTTGATTTTCCTTGGTCATATGCATTATTTTCTTTATTTGACATAATACTTTGTTCGTCTGTTTTTTCTTCTGATTTTGAGCCAGTGTTTCCTTCTATTAAACTTTTTCTATAACATAAAAGTGTTGTTATACAAACACATGTTAATAATCCGATTGACATTTCCATCTTTTTCCCCAAGTTTGTTTTTATACCCAGACTTTTTTTATTTACAAATAAAAGTATAAATACTATAAATATTCCTAAACATAATACATTATTTTCTTTATAGAACTTTATCAATCTTAATATTGATAAGAATAATATACCGTATAAAAAATAATTACTATGTGTTAGCTTATTTATTAAATTAAATTTTAATGGTAATTTTTTTACCACTTGTTTTGATGTAAATGACATTTGTCTATATAATATATTATTTTTATTTATTTGATTTATAAATAAAAATTTTTTACATAATTTTACTACAACCAACTACAAAGTTAGTTACTACTAAACCAGCCAATAAACATACCGATTGATTCTTTGTGAACTGACATGCTACAACCGCTGCTAAAGCAAACATACCAAGACAGTACACGGATTTATCCATGAAAATCTTGTATATTTGGAGTGCCGATGCCGCCAATATTAAATAATAGAAAAGTTCGCTTTTTGCGACTTTATTTACTTGCTTCATCATTGAACCTTTACCTGCCATAATTATATAATAATATTATATTTTATTCTAAAGTTCATAAATTTTTTTATTATGAAATTCAATTGCTTTTACGCACAATGTCTCTAGATATTGTGTATAAAATTGATAATATTTTTACTTTTATAACATATATTTATAATATGTCGCATGAGTTTAAAAATGGATTGTGTATTTACTTTCAAAGTTTTGAAGATTCTATGAAATCAAAAGTTTCATATCAAAGTTTGGAAAATGACAGTACTAAAATTGAATGTCCTATTTGTTTAGATGTTGTTTGTTCTTCTTTTTCTATTATATCTAAGTGTAATCATGCTATATGTGTCGATTGTTGTAAAAAAATGAAAGATAATACTTGTCCAATGTGTAGAGGAGTGGTTACCGGTAGTTCTAAATGGGGTTATTGGAAATATGGTAAATGGGTCGACTTTGAACATATTATGCTCGATAATATTAAAAAATCAAAAAAAAGATTGAAAAATATATCATATCGTAAAAATAAAAAAAAATATAGATTTAATGCTATTAAAGAAGATGCACATCTAGCTAAAGCACGCTCCCTTATTGCTTCTATTGTACATTAGTCCTCGTCACTACAAAAACATATTGGTAATGAACTATTAATATTTTTATATTTTTTCCATAACACCAATGTGTATTCCCCACATATATTACAATTATATCCTTGAAATTGGGCTTTTTGTTTATATTTGGGTTTTAATTGTAAACTCCAATACCCTGTTGGTGAACATGTTATTTTCTTTGAATCTTTTATTTTATTTGTTAGTTTTTCATTTTTTTTTGTTATCTTCTTTGCAAAATTTAGCGATTCTACGTCATAATATATATATGATTTTATGATATTTAATACATCCATTGTTATTAACAATTTGTTTATAAATAATAAGGATTTTGTTGGATGGACAAAGTTTGCTGGATACATTATTTTGTTTTTTCTTTTGTTTTTCTTCTTGTTTTTTTGTTTTTATTATTCAATTTCTTTTTGTTTCTTTTCTTTGTAGGGGGAGATTTCCCCCTTACCTCCTTTTTTCTTTTGGGTTTTTTTGGGTTTCTTTGTGGTTTTTTTCGCGTTTTTTTCTTTTTTGGTGGTTTTGTTCCCAAATATATATGGATTTTACTTGTTTTTTTTCGACATCCTTTGGATGTGGAAACACTGGCGTTGCCGGACGGGTCGACGACCATCCATCCAGGCGTTGATGCTGGTATTGTTTCTGATGACATTGGTATATATATCAAAGATTTAAAGATTTTAAAAATTGAACATATTCTAAATGTCTATTTTGGTTGTAAATATACAAAATGAGTTATAATCAATATTTTTGGCAAGAACAAGTCCAGGATTTGGAAATTCAAAATTCTCTTCAGATAATTATACCAGAAGAAAATTATGGTTATGGGGTAAATGATGATTCTGAACTTTATGGTGATATGCCTGATTTGGTCAGTGATGATGAAATGCCTGATTTGGTGAGTGATGATATTCCGGACAATGAATGGGCTATGCCTGGTGATGCTGATTGGATTGTTACATTACACAGTTTTTTTAGTACACCTCCTTCTCCCAATTCTGAGGTACCTTAGTTGGTGGTGGAAAAAAGTTTTTTAATTTTTAATTGTATTAAAAATTAAAAAACGCTTCGTACTGGGGTCGAACCAGTGACCTCACGATTAACAGTCGTGCGCTCTAACCAACTGAGCTAACAAAGCTTTGAACATCTTGTCTTTACCATATTGGTTTTACATCTTATTCTGGACATTTTTGAATGAGTGTCTGTCAAACTCCTGTCTGGAGGGGGATTTGAACCCCCGCGTGCGAACACAATCGATCTTAAGTCGACCCCCTTGGACCAACTCGGGCATCCAGACTTTACTCAATATATTTCCCCGATGGGACTCGAACCCACAACCTTTCGATTAGAAGTCGAACGCGCTATCCATTGCGCCACGAGGAAAAAAAATAACGTCACTCCCAATTCTCGATAAGGGATTTGAACCCTTGACCTTCGGCTCATAAGACCGATGCTCTACCAACTGAGCTAAACGAGATTCACTCAGTGTTAACTTACCATTGCTTACAAATTATATT